>PDWI01004464.1_pt1 | contig 18752 bp, 15 predicted proteins | sample 1430891 | NCBI WGS metagenome assembly PDWI01 (sample SAMN01162508, study PRJNA174530) | Oral metagenome, whole genome shotgun sequencing project. | biome: Marine environment; feature: Marine mammal; material: Swab sample of the gingival sulcus; isolation source: swab sample of gingival sulcus...
GCGACTATTTTTTTGAAACTATTTTTACGAGTATGTCTCAATCTCGGCATGCACCATCAAGTTTCGTAATCCACGTCGAAACCAAATGCGCCCCCGTTTTAGGGTGATAGCGAAGACCTTTGCTATGTCTTTGCTCCTACTATAATGGGGTAAAATCTATCAAAGTTCAAGCTCAGTGCTGTAAATATTGTAATTTGTTACTAACGCCATCCCATTTTTCATGCCCTTCCATAGCACTATGAGGCATGGTAATTGGGGGCCATTTCTGTGAAAATTTTCTGTTGATGTCTAAATATAGCTTTTGTTCTTGTGGTAATTCGTCTTCTGAAAAAATAGCACCAATAGGGCATGCAGGCTCACATAAGGCACAATCAATGCATTCTTCCGGATTAATGACCAAAAAGTTCGGACCCTCGTGAAAACACTCTGCAGGGCAAACCTCAACGCAATCAGTATGCTTGCATAAAACGCAGTTATCAGTGACGACAAATGTCATAATAAATTTTATCAGGTGGTTAAATAAGTCATCACATTTTATATTTATCAGCAGATAAAAGCTACTAGATTTTTGTAAAAGTTACTGATTTTATTGATATTAATTATCATTATTGTGTGGTTTTGTAAATGAGGGCTTGCGATATCATTCTTTGTTTGTTACCATTTGAATATTGTTACAAAAATCATAAAGGTGAAACTATGTCCCCAAGAGGTGGTGCACGAGCTGGTGCCGGTAGACCAAAAGGCGAAGAAACAAAGGTGATGCGAATCCCTGTAGGGAAAGTCCGTGATGTCATGTCTATTATTGAGGGAGAATCTTACGACCTCCCGATGTTTTCAGGTAAAGTTCAGGCAGGCGTACCTGAAATGGCTGATGATTATGTTGAAGGTATGGTTAATTTGAATACCTTATTAATTCCTAATCCGAGTAAGACATTTTTTGTTCGTGCCACGGGAGAATCGATGATAGATGCGGGTATTTTCAGTAATGATACGATGATTGTCGATAGAAGTATTACGCCTAAGAATGGTCATATTATTATTGCTGCACTGAATGGTGAGTTAACGGTTAAGCGGTTATCTATTGAGGCTGATGGGCGTGTGCGTTTATTACCCGAAAATCAGCAATTTTCCCCCATTGAGGTGACTGCTGAGAGTGACTTTCATATTTGGGGTGTGGTGACTAACAGTATTCGTAGTTTAGATTAATTGTTAATTGATATTGTATAGTCATGTTACTAATTTCCCGGTACAGTGTTGCGTCATCTTGCTGTAGCTATAGAGTACTGTCTTCGATGGCGTGCCTCGTATCAAAAAATTATTGGCATAATTATAGTCTTTATCCAGAATGACGGTACTAAAATTAATTAGTGCTGTGGATTATTAAATAAAGTAAAAGTGGGCTATTTTAGCCCACTTTTACTTTATTTTTCGTATTTTTGTTTTAACTACGAGATAAGGCTCCCATCTCTCCGATCATGACAGAAAGGCGAGATAAGTCAATTTTTCCTTTTTGGATTTCTGTCAAGCTTGCTTGATAATTTTGTAGTTTATTATCGTGCGTAGCTTTCCATTTTTCTATTGCCTTACCGGTTTTCTTATCCAGTTTGCTAGCTTGTTCAGTAATATTGAAGATATGCGTTGATAAGCTATCTCTCAATGAGTGACAAGCACGACGATGCCAATAGTCATTATCATAGAGCGAGGTAATACTATTTTCTAAAAATCCAGCCTGTAGCTCATTGGCAACGGTAAAGTAAATACTTGTTATCTCATTGACCTCCCGTTTTTGTTTCTTCGCTAAATCAATAACATCCAATCCACTAACAAGGTGCGGCAGATGAGCAATATCATGCGCTAAATCTTTTGGAACGCCTTGCTCTCTCCATTGCTTGGTTTCTTTTTCTATTTGTTTAACAGTTTGTTTAGACAGTACCTTAGGTAGCTGTTTGGCAACTTCTGGTAAGACTGCAAACTCTTTTTCCAGATTAACAATATCAATACGGTTGCTATGGCGACTGAGTATCCAGTTAGATACTTTTTCCAAAGCACTGCGAATACGAAGATGCAAAGTGTTTTGTAAACTAGCAGGTGCTCGATTATCCAAGTCATCGACATCAGTCCAATATTGACGTACGCCTAAGATATTACGTGCCGCACAATAGGCTAAGACAATTTGTGTAGTGCTTTGCCCTGTTTCTTCTTGGGTTCTGTGGATAAAGACTGAACCCATGTGGTTAAGAACAGAGTTGGTAATAAATGTTCCGATAATCTCTCGACGCAAGCGGTGGTTTTCCATATCCTTAGCATATTTTTTACGCAATGGCGTTGGGAAGTAGAGTTTTAAATCTTCTTGGAAGAAAGGATTATCAGGTAAATCTGATGCCAATAACTCATTAAACAGGTCGATTTTTGAGTAGGCCAACATTACAGCAAGCTCAGGTGCATATAAATTACCGTTATTTTCTAAACGTTGTTGTAATTCTTCATCGTTAGGTAAAAATTCTAAAGCACGGTTAAGTTGCCCAGTTTTCTCTAAGTGACGCATAATACGAATATGGTCTATAAATAATGAGTTATCACTTTCCCCAATACCAATAGCTTGCGGCTGTTGATAATTTTGGCGAAGTACTAAACGCCCAACCTCATCGGTCATGCTTTCTAATAATTTGTTGCGTTGTGGCATAGTCATATCACCACGCTCAACCAACTGGTTAAGTAATATTTTGATATTTACTTCGTGGTCAGAACAATTCACACCTGCCGAATTATCAATCGCATCAGTGAGTATCGCGCCACCGTTTTTGGCAAACTCAATACGTCCCAACTGGGTGAAACCTAAGTTTCCACCTTCACCCACGACTTTACAATTTAGCTCACTACCATTAATACGCAAAACATCATTGGCTTTATCACCAACCATGGCATGCGTTTCTTCTTTGGCTTTGACATAGGTGCCAATACCGCCATTCCAAAGTAAGTCAACGGGAGCTTTAAGTAAACAGCTAATCAATTGGTTGGGAGAAAGTTTATCTTCTTTAATGGCGAAAGCTTTTTTCATCTCTGGAGTAATAGCAATAGACTTTTCACTGCGAGAAAAAACACCACCACCTTTAGAAATCAACGACTTGTCGAAATCGTCCCATGTGCTACGAGGCGTTTCAAATAAACGTTTTCTTTCCACAAAGGTTTTGGCAGCATTAGGCGTTGGGTCAATAAAGATGTGCATGTGGTTAAAGGCTGCGGTTAATTGTATTTTTTCAGACAGCAACATGCCGTTACCGAAAACATCACCACCCATATCGCCAATACCGACAACGGTAAACTCTTCCTCTTGGATATTTTTTCCAAGATGTCTAAAGTGGCGTTTAACGGACTCCCAAGCACCACGAGCCGTAATTCCCATACCCTTATGGTCGTAGCCGACAGAGCCACCTGAGGCAAAGGCATCACCTAGCCAGAAACCATATTCTGCCGCCATGCCGTTGGCAATGTCAGAGAAAGTTGCTGTGCCTTTATCAGCTGCAACAACCAAATACGGGTCATCTTCATCATGACGATAAACGTCTTTGGGCGGTATAATTTTACCAGCCACAATATTGTCAGTAATATCCAAAAGCCCACGCATAAAGATTTTATAACAGCGAATACCTTCGTTAATAAAGGCTTCTCGACTGCTATTGTCAGGGTGTTTGACGATAAAACCGCCTTTTGAGCCAACGGGTACAATCACGGCATTTTTGACAATTTGTGCTTTGACCAAGCCTAAAATTTCGGTGCGGAAGTCTTCGACACGGTCTGACCAACGCAGACCACCACGGGCAACTTTTCCACCACGTAAGTGAATGGCTTCTACATCAGTTGAATAAACAAAAATTTCATACAGTGGCTTAGGCAGTGGTAAGTCAGGAATTTTTGCTGATTCCAATTTAAATGAAACATAGGGTTTTTCATTGCCTTCACTATCTTTTTGGAAGAAATTAGTGCGCACCATAGCATTAATGACATATGTGAACCAACGTAAAATACGGTCCTCATCGAGGCTGGCAACAGCAGCTAATTTTTCTTCGATTTCTTTACTGATTTTCGTACTTAATGACTTACGTGATTTAACAGCAAGCCCCATGCGAGCATGGAATAACTCAATGAGTTTTTCTGTAATATCGGCATTGTTATTAACGGCTTGCTGCATATAACTTAGCGAAAATGGTGCTTTGGCTTGAATCATGTATTTGGCAACGGCACGTAAAATTGTAATATCCCTTGGTGAGATACCATGGCTGAGGACTAATTGATCAAAACCGTCAGACTCATCGATGCCTGTCCAAGTATTGGTAAATGCCGCGATGAAATGAGGTGCCAACTCTTCTAACGATTTTGTCAGTTTCACCGAAGAGTTTAAAGAAATATTACACACCCAACAAAGTGGCTTATCTTTTTCTTCAAGTTGATAAGGGGTCGCTGATTTTACAATAAAGCCAAAGTTTTCTAATACAGGGAGCAAATCTGATAAAGCAGCAATATCACCTAGACCATATAATTTTAATCTAACTTGTTGCTCGTCATCATCAGAATGACGGTACAAATAGACCTTAATAGATTTCGGACTATCAAGCTCCGCCAACGTGATAAAGTCTTTTGCTGAATCCGCTGGTGAGAATTTTTCTTTATAGGCAGGGGGGGTTGCTTGCTCGAACCTTTTGAAAAGGGCATTACCATCTGAACGTCCTAATTCTTCACGCAATAAGCGGTTAGTCTCATCCCCCCAATCTAACATCATGGCAGATAAGTCAGCTTCAATCTCTTTAACGTCGTGGGGTATGACCTGACCGGGGTTGGTTCGTACCGTAATTTGTAGGCGAACATGTAAATTTTCGCCAAAATAGGTATTGTACTCACTGTCATAACCACCTAATTTTTTTGTTAGGTAATCACCAAAACGCTTACGAATTTTATTATTGTAACGATCTTTAGGAATGTAAATATAACAGGCAACATAAGTTTCAAAGGTATCGGTTCTTGCAAAGAATCGTAAAGTATCTCGCTCGTGGAGATAAAATACGCTCAGTGCCATGGCCCGAATTTGTTCCGCATCGCTTTGGAAAAGTTCATCACGAGGCATTTGTGACAAGATATGCTCAAAGGTTTTTTGGGCGTGTGAGTTGCTCGGTAGCTTAGCCCCTGTAGTAATTTCTTCAATTTTATGCGATAACAATGGGATTTCCTGTGGCATAAGTCGATAAACTGCCGCCGTCATTAAGCCTAAAATACGATGTTCACCGATAACCTGCCCTTTGTCATTAAATTTCTTAATGCTAATAAAATCCATATAAGCGGGACGATGAACGATAGATAAATTATTTGATTTTGAGAAAAATAACAGCGTGCTAGGACGTAGAGACTCAGCTTGTAGATGCTCTGGCAATTTTGCAAAACTCTTGGATATTTCCCTCTTGCCACTGTCTTTTAAGACACCCAAACCAGAATTTGGAACACTGTATAAGTTTCCGTTGCGAACTTCGTATTCTCGATAACCCAAGAAAGTGAAGTGCTTGTTTTGTAACCATTCTAAGAAGCGAATGGTCTCCATGACCTCCTCAACCGTTTGCGGCAAGGCACGGCTATTTTGTATTTCTTTAATAATTTTTGTCGCCGCCTCAAGCATTGCTTGCCAGTCACCTGTCACTTGTTCAACCTGATCGAGAACACGCTCAATCTCTGCTTTGACGCTGCCCAGTTTCTCTTTTGGTAGACGGTCAAACTCAATATGAATAACAGAAACGTTATTGATACTACTCTCCGTTGCAACGTCTAATTCGGCAATTTTTTTATTTTTAAGCTGATAGCTATAAATAGGATGTGTGACAAATTGGATGGATAGATGTTGACGAACAAATGCCATTTGAATGGAGTCAATCAAAAAAGGCTTATCTTGTGTGACAATGTCAATGACACTATAGTCTCCGTCATAGCCATGCTCTTCTAGGGTTGGGGTATAAGCGTGGACCAGCGAATGCTCCCCGTCGTATTTTAGTAAAGTCTTAAAGTGTGTATAGGCAGTGGCAAATAAGCTTTCAGGTGAATACTCAACTAAATCATCGTTATCAACGAGTGAGTAATAGCTTCGTAAGAAAGGATTAATGAGTGTTTGTTCTTTTTTGTTTAAGGTCTTATTGGCTATGCCTAGCAATACTTCGTACAGAGATTTTGACATGACTGCTCCGCTGTTGTCATCAAAAGAAGTCCCTTTAAAAAAATGGGAGAATACCAAGTATTCATTCTAACATAGCTAAAGCAAGAGAATAAACGTAGATAACAAAATTTTATTATGATCTAATAACTAATTCTCTGTGTTAAAAGCAGGTTGATTGGTATAATGATTATTCTAACATTAATTATTTTCGTGTTCCGATGACGATAGAACAATACTTGATTACGGGTGTTTTGATTGTAACGTTGATTCTGTTTGTGTGGAATAAATGGCGTTATGACGTTGTGGCAATGTTGGCTTTAGTCACGGCGACCTTATTAGGGCTTGTGAGCCAAGCTGATATGTTTTTGGGGTTTGGTCACCCAGCTGTCATCACTGTAGCGTCTATCTTGGTCATTTCTCATGCTTTGCAGCACTCCGGTGCATTGGAAATAGTTACCAATTGGCTGAGAAGATTTGGTTATAGTCCCAGTATTCAACTTTTTTTACTGGCAAGTTTAGTGGCAATCTGTTCGGGTTTTATGAATAATGTCGGTGCATTGGCATTGTTCTTGCCAGTTACCGTCGCTCTGGCAAAACGAAAAAGCACTCACCCCGGCTCGATGCTGATGCCTGTTTCATTTGCTTCGCTATTGGGTGGGACAGTGACATTAATTGGTACACCACCCAATATCATTATTTCTGCCTATCGTGAGCAATATACGGGTACCGCTTTTTCAATGTTTGATTTTACGCCTGTTGGTTTGGCTGTAACTTTTGTTGGTGTGTTTTATTTAGCGTTCGTTGGTTGGCGATTTTTACCTGTGAGAAAAGTGAAAAGAGGCGACCTTGAAGCTTTGGCAACTGCTTCTGAATATATGACAGAATTACGTATTCCTGCTGAAAATAAGTTTATTGACCGTTCGCTGTACCGAATATTAACGTTGTGTAATGGTGAAGCAGTGAGTATTTTATCCATTATCCGTAGTCACAGACGTATTTTAGCGCCAACACAATATGAAATATTGCATGAGGATGACATTATTGTTGTCGAAGGGCAGCCGGACGCTATTCAACAACTTTTGGAAGATGCTGATTTGGAAATGGTCGAAGCAAAGGTGGACACCAGTCAATTGACTTCAGAAGATGTTTCTATTATCGAAGTGGTTATCGGTCCTGATTCTATTATGATAGGCCGCAGTGTTTCGGGTATGCATCTGTCGGCAAATTATGGGGTAAACCTTATGGCGATTTCTCGTCGGGGTCAGTCGATAAAACAGAGACTACATCGAACCATATTGAGAGCTGGTGATGTATTATTATTACAAACCAGTTCTGAGGATTTGGCTCAAAAGTTAGAGTATTTAGGTTGTTTGCCATTGGCAGCACGTCATATTTCCTTGGGAAAGGTCAAAAAAATGTGGACAACCATCGCGATATTTACGATAGCTATCGCCATTACGTCAATAACAAATTTATCTTCGGCGCTAACTTTTACGGCGGCGGTTGGTGCGTTAATTGTTACTAGGATTGTTAATTTACGTGATTTGTATAAGTCGGTTGAATGGCCGATTATTGTCTTGTTGGGTGCAATGATTCCTGTGGGTGGTGCTCTGGAATCAACAGGAACAACAACACTAATTGCCGACGGTATTATTCAACTGAGCCACGGTGCTCCTATTTATGTGTTGTTGGCAATTTTAGTGATTATTTCAATGTTACTTTCCGATGTTATTAATAATGCCGCGACAGCCGTTATTATGGGACCTATCAGTGCCAGCATCGCTGCTAGTCTGGGTTACCCTATAGAAGCTTTTTTAATGGCAGTTTGTATTGGCTCTTCTTGCACTTTCTTGTCGCCAATTGGACATCAGTCAAATTTATTAGTCATGTCTCCCGGTGGCTACCGCTTTGGTGATTATGCTCGTATGGGCTGGATATTAGATATTCTTGTTGTATTGATTGCCGTACCTATTATTATGTGGTGGTGGTTATAAGCATTGCATTTGCTTTTGTTTTTGATAAAATCGGCGCCATATTAAAATATTTTAATCTGTCTGATAATATTTTGATTATTTAGACATGGATGGAAAAATTCTCGGAGTAGATAGATAATGAAGCAGCAGCAGAAGGGTTTAACACTAATTGAATTAATGATTGTCGTTGCAATTATTGCTATTTTGGCTGCGTGGGCTATACCTATGCTACAAGGTTATATTATTAGAACACAAGTTGCCCGAGTGATGAGTGAGACGGGACAGTATGTTACGGCTTATGAAGATTGTATTAACAATGGTCGTATCGGAAAGGTTAGTAGCAATGCAACATCATCAGCTAAATTAAAACCTGATGAATGTGCTTTTAATATGGTGGCCTCTAATCTGATTGACGGTAAGAAACAGAATAAGGGCACTAAAGCCCCAAAAGGTACAGGCTATCCCCAAGTAAAAATCAAAAAAGATGGTAGCGGTAGTATTACGGCAACTTTTGGAAATAGTGCCTCGGCGAGTATCAACAAGAAAAAATTAATCTGGGAAAGAGATAAGTTAGGTTCTTGGGCATGTAAAACAACAGTAGAAAGTCAGTATAAACCAACAGGTTGCCAGTGACTATTCTCTACATTTTTTCGTGTTAAAAAAATCTTAAAAAATATAAAGGGTTTGTTTTAATATTTAACAGACCCTTTGTCAGTAGTAATGATGTCTCTTATTTTGATAAAATCACTATTTTTATATTAACTTGCCATGGCTCGTAGCATCCAAGCAGTTTTTTCGTGGATAACCATACGGTCAGAAATGAGTGAGGCACTGGATTCATCGTCAGCGTCTTGGGCGACTTTTAATGCCTCACGGCAAGTTCGGACTACTTGTTCGTGGTTTTGTGTTAGGATTTCAACCATTTCTTCTGCTGTTGGAATATTCTCAACAGGTTTGATAGCACTAGCATTTGAAAAAGCTTGATAAGTGCCTAGTGCAAAAACACCTAAAGAGCGAATACGTTCTGCAATTTCATCAACCGCTGTTGCCAATTCAGTGTATTGTTCTTCGAACATTAGGTGTAAATCACGGAAACGAATGCCCGTGACGTTCCAGTGGAAGTTATGTGTTTGTAAATAAAGTGTATAGCTATCTGCGAGTAATTTTTTTAATTCTTCTGCAATTGCTATACGATTTTCTTCGTTAATACCAATATTAATTTTCATAATAACCTCGTGTTTATGTTTAGTAAGACAAGGAAGATTATATTTACATTCTTTTAATAAATCCATTTGATTGTTTTTATTATTGTAATAGATTTTTATAATGTATTTGTTTTTATTGGTATTTTTATATCATAAAAGTGCTAAATGGCTTGCTTTGCTTTTCGAATGACTATTTCTTTAGTAATTTTGCAAATAGTTTTTTGCTGTTCATCAACGATATTAATGAGGTATTCACGAGAGATAGAGCGTTTGTTTTCCAATGTTTGCTTAATCAGTTCAATTTCCGATAGTTCAAGATGAAACTCAGCCGTTAAATCGCTAGTCCCTGGACGCATGTATTTAACGGTTGAAGACTTATCGACTAAAAAATAGTCGTAACCCAAATGATACCAAAGCATAGTCACATAAACTGCATCAGTAGCAGAATACATGACGCCACCATAAGTAATTCCCATCATATTTTTCGTTTGCCCATTAAAGGGAATATGTACCGTCACTCTGGTGAGGTCATCACTGATATAAGAAACACTTGCACCACTATTAGCTGTACAAGGCAATGTTTGATAATTACGAATGAGTAGCTGAGGGTCTTTTTCATTGAGGTCAAAAATTGGGCGATAGTCTGTCATGGTTGTTGTTTCTTAAATAACTAAAATTAAAATTATAGCGGTATTGCTAATGTTTTTCCTTAAATTTCTATTAATTCTTACCTCGTATTGGGCTACAATACAGTGATGAAAAATATAGAAAATAATTTGCCCATCAAGCGTCTTGCCTTAATTGGAGTGGGTATGATTGGTGGTTCTCTGGTATGGTCGTTAAAGCGAGCGGGTTTAGTTGAACACGTCATCGGTGTTGATATTGATTTAGATGAATTGCAAACTGCAACTGAGTTGGAGATTATTGATAGTAAATCAACGCTTGAGGGTTTGCATGATATTGATGCTATTGTCTTGGCGACGCCCGTCGGTGTCATGTCATCTATTTTTGCGGCGCTTAAAAAGAAAGATTTTATCAACACAGCATTAATTACTGATGTCGGCAGTACTAAGCAATCAGTTATCGCCTCAGCACAAAAAGGACTGGGGTATTTGCCTGAAAATTTTGTTCCGGCTCACCCCATTGCAGGGCGAGAATTTATTGGTGTGAAACATGCTGAAGAGATGATGTTTTACGGACACCGTGCCATTATTACACCGCATGAAAATAGCAGTGAAATGGCGATTGCTATGGTAAAAGCCTTATGGGAAGGCTGTGGTTCAATTGTTGATACGATGACCGCAGAAGACCACGATAAGATTTTGGCAGCAACTTCACACTTGCCCCATGTACTTGCTTATGGCTTAATGGAAAGTTTAACGACAACGGAATATGAAGAGCCGATTTTTGACTATGCGGCAGGGGGATTTAAATCCTTTACTCGTACAGCGTCGTCGAACCCGATTATGTGGCGTGATATTTGCCTAAATAATCAGGATGATATCCTCTACTGGCTAGACCAGTATCAGCATACCTTGTCTATTTTACGTGAGTTGATTGCCAAAGGTGATGGTGAGTCAATTGTTGAAATTTTTGAACGCTCAAAATCGGAGCGAGATCGGCATTTTGAGAAGAATTAGCAAAAAAACCTTTTTTGTAAAAGAGGGTAAAAAAGTACCGTCATTTTGACATCAAATAATCTATAACATCTTGTAATAAAAAATAATTAAATAGGAATAACCATGACATTAATAGCAAAAGACAGCGAGTTACATCAATTAATGAAGGACTGGCGACACGCTATCCATGCCGAGCCAGAAACGGCATTTGAAGAAGTGAAAACGGCAGAAAAAATTGCCAATATTTTGCGTTCATTCCCTAATATGCAAGTGCATACAGGTTTGGCAAAAACAGGTGTCGTTGGTGTTTTGGCAGGGAAGTTAAAGGGTAGCAATAGCGAGAGAATGATAGGGCTGCGTGCCGATATTGATGCTTTGGATATTACTGAAGAAAATCAGACGGCGTATTGTTCTAAAGTCTCAGGAAAGATGCATGCTTGCGGTCATGATGGACATACGACGATGCTTTTGGGGGCAGCGAAATATCTTTCTGAACATCCTAATTTTTCAGGTAAAGTTGCCTTTATTTTTCAACCTGCTGAGGAAAATGCAGGCGGTGGTGAAGTAATGTGCCAAGAGGGGTTGTTTGAGCAATTCCCTTGTGAAAGCGTTTACGGCATGCACAACTGGCCGGGCTTGGCTGTTGGGCAGTTTGCTGTGCATGAAAAAGAAGTCATGGCTTCAACTGATTCGTTTGATATTCAGATTACGGGCAAAGGCGCTCATGCAGCAATGCCAAATTTGGGCGTTGACCCTGTTGTTGTTGGGGCTCAATTAATTTCGGGCCTACAAACCATTGTTAGTCGCCACGTTGCACCAACGGACACAGCAGTGGTCAGTGTAACTAAGGTTAATATAGGAAGTGCTTATAATATTATCCCTGAAACAGCGATTTTATCGGGGACAATTCGCTCGTTCTCAGAAACGGTGAGAAAGCAACTGCAAGCGCAAATCAAACAGCAAGTGCAATATGTTTGTAAAGCCTTTGGAGCAACGGGTGAGGTGAAGTTTCATGATGCCTACCCCGCAACGATTAATCACCCACTACAGGCAAAAATTTGTGCCGAAGTTGCCGCAGACTTAGTGGGTGAAGATTGCGTACATTTGGATTTGCCGCCCAGTATGGGGGCTGAGGATTTCTCTTATATGCTGATGGAAAAACCGGGAGCATATATTTGGTTGGGTAACGGTGAAGATAGCCACAGTTTACATCATCCTCGCTATGACTTTAATGATGATGCGTCGGTATTGGGGGCGAGTTATTGGGTAGCTTTGGTTCAGCGTTTATTGGGGTAGTTTGAGTGTAAGTTGTAGAATGACGGTACAAAAGCTAATTAAAATCGCTTCGTCACGGCAAGGTAGTGTAATGCTGTCGCGAGAATTCTTTAGTATGCTTATATTTCCCAATTATGGTGAAGTTGCTTTAAAAACCCTCTGAATGTGGTAAAGTTTTTTGTGGTAGAATCAAGTATTACCTAAATTTTGCTGATTCTTATTCACATGAAAAGTAAATCAACTCCTCTTCGCCCACCTTGGATAAAGCTTTCCAGTTTATTACCAATAGCCATAATTATTTTATCGCTGTTGGCTATTCTTTCTACATTTGTTCCGTCGACACTTCAAGAAAATATTGTCTTGGGGTTCCCTTTTATTTTATGGGTTTGGTTTTTGATTGTGGCTTTGTTAGTCATAATAACCGTTGTGGCTGCGTGGCAATTTGTTAGTAGGAGTAACGATGATAACTGACCAGACGTTACTTTATTTTCTTTTAGCTTTTTATCTCGGTTTTTTGTGTTTTTTCTCATGGTATTCTGCAAAAGCAGGTAAAGGCAATAACAAAGATTATCTATTCGGTAGTGGTTTTGGTTTTTTCTTGTCGTTTTTAGGTATTTCTGCCAGTTTATTTAGTACTTTCACCCTACAGGGAATGCCGGCTTTTTTCCGTAATCATGGCATTGCATCGTGGGTATTTTTGGGAGTAACTGATGTTGCCTTGGCTGGACTGTTACTTTTTTTTGGTCTGCGAATGCGACAGTTTGTACGAAAGCTAGTGAGTTATAACTATCAACAGCCCCTTAATCATTCACCCAAAAATTTAACAGAATGGCTTAAGAAAAGTGGTTTATCTAAGCTAACCATTTGGTTCTTTGTTGTTGCTGTTACTCTATTTATGATTCCTTACATCACCATTCAAATAAAAGGTGCAGCGATATTACTACAATCGGCGATCCCGCTGGGTGAGACGCATTTACTCTGGTCAATATTGATGGTTACTGTAATGTTGGGCTACTCTTGGTTTGGTGGTATTCGAGCAATTTTTATTACCGATGCGGTACAAGGGGTGATTTTGTTGATTACTGTTTGGTTAATTGCTATTTTTGCTATTCAAGCCTCGGGGGGAATAGCGACTTTATTTGTCAATGTGGCTGAAATACAACCGGCGTTGCTGTCTGCTCCAGGTCCTAAGGGATTGCTAAATTGGCAGTTTTTATTAGTTAGTTTTATTTCTATCGTGTTGATGCCTTATGTGCAGCCACAATTAATGACACGTATTTTAGTGACTAAAAATGATAAAACCTTTGCGCTTTCGGCAGTTGCACTGGGCGTTTTTGCTATTTTAGTAATTTTGCCTACTTTATTTATTGGTTTGCGAAGTGTGGCACTAACTACAGATGGCAACTTTCTGCCCCATCTAATTCGTCATGATGCCCCGCCATTTTTCTACGCCCTGTTTATTGTAGGTGTGTTGGCGGCTGCTATGTCAACAGCAGACAGCCAGTTGTTGGCGATTGGTACGGAGTGGAGTTCCACATTGATTAATGAAGACATTCAGCAACACCAGACTTCTCGCTTTCTCGTAAAAGGTATTTGTACAAGTGTTGCTTTAATCGCTTTGAGTTTGGCACAGTTATCCTTTAAATCGTTGATACTGTTTTCCATTAACTCATTTATTGGTACTTCTTTACTGTTACCCATTATTCTTGCCTCAATTATTCACTCACTACAATGGCGACGAATATTGATTGTCACCTCAGTGGTTAATGTGGGTCTATTTTTTTCTGTTATACTGGATTTTCTACCGAGAATGATAATGGGGCTGAGAGTAGAATTGTGGTTATATGCGATTTCAGGTGTATTAATGGGGTTAGCTTATCACCAATATAACAAACGTCTTATCCCTTAAAAAATGACCAACTATAATAGTACTAAAATGACAGATACAAAAGAACAAGAACTAAAGCAACAAGGAAAAATCGAACGCTTAACTAATAAAACATTTAAATTTGATCGGCGTGTCGGTGAAGGTTGGTTCTCCGCGGTATATTTTCTGAAGACCGCCCAAATTGTGGCAAAGTATTTGCCGAAACATCGGGTGACCATGCAATTTTTTCAGAAAAAACAAGCAGTCCTTTGTGGTATTGACGAAGCAGTGGCATTGTTACACTGTTTTGCTTATGAACCGGAAAGCCTGAATATCAGTGCTTTGCATGATGGTGATCCGATTGAACCGTACGAAACGGTATTAAAAATTGAAGGAAGATATGACAAATTTGGCTATCTGGAGGGTCTTATTGATGGCATTTTAGCTCGTCGGACTTCTGTTGCGACAAATGTTTATAATATTGTCCAAGCTGCTAAAAATAAGCATGTGATTTTTATGGGTGACCGAGATGATCATTTTTCTCAGCAAGCAGGTGATGGTTATTCAGCCTTTATTGGCGGTTCATCTGCTCAGGCAACTTATGCTATGAATGAGTGGTGGGGCGACCAAGGTATGGGAACAATGCCACATGCTTTGATTCAGTTGTTTGGTGGGGATTTACTGGCGGCTTGTCGAGCCTACCAAACAGAATTCCCCAACGATAATTTAGTGGCTTTGGTAGATTATCATAATGATGTCATTGCTGATTCGTTATTAGTGGCTAGAGAGTTTGATAAAGCGTTATATGGTGTACGTGTTGATACTTCACAGAATATGATCGACCAATACTTTTTAGATAACCCGCAGGAATTGGGAAAATTTGACCCTCGTGGCATTAATAAACGTCTGATTCAAGTGTTACGAGAAACTTTGAACGATAATGGTTTTGAACATGTGAAGATTATTGTTAGCGGTGGCTTTGATGTTGAGAAAATTTGTGATTTTGAAAATCATAATACGCCCGTAGACGCTTATGGAGTTGGAGCATCGCTCATTAAGGTAAATATTAGTTTTACGGGTGATTGCGTACAACTCAATGGTGAACCTGAGGCAAAATCGGGTCGAGGATATTTGCCTAATCCACGTTTACAACCAGTGGCCTATCCGCTTAATAGTCATGTTGAAAGAAACGCATGAGCTTAATTAGTCACGTCAAATACGTTAGATAATGAACGACAAACTCGTAATTAACGATGAATAAAACAGAAAATTGGGATATTGCAGGTTATACAGATTATTTGATCACATGGTTAGAGCGGCAACGTTGTGAATTTTATTTTGCCGATGGTTATACAGTCGGCATTAGTGGTGGGATTGATTCTGCAGTAGTGACTTTTTTGTTGGCTCGCTGTGGCGTGCCTGTGCAGGGAATTATGCTCCCCAGTCTATCAACGCCAAAGGCTGAGATTGCCGCTGCTCAGCAAGTTGCCGATGCAGTCAATTGTCCTTTGATTATTTCTCCAATTACACCTACTTATGAAGCTTTTATGGCTAGCATGCAAGGACTTTTTAATGACTCTGCTAAACATCAAAATGTTATAGCTGGTAACGTACAAGCAAGGCTGCGTATGATTTCTCTTTATGCTCATGCCCAAAGTCATAACCATATTGTTGTCGGTACGGATAACGCTGCTGAGTGGCATATGGGTTATTTCACAAAATTTGGTGATGGTGGAGTGGATATTCTACCTTTGGTGCATTTGAATAAATCACGGGTTTATGATCTGGCCAAATATTTAGGTGTGCCCCAAATTATTATTGATAAAGCACCCAGTGCGGGATTGTGGGCCGGACAAACTGATGAAGATGAAATGGGCGTTAGCTATGCCGAGATAGATGCTTATCTTCGTGGTGAGGTTGTGAGCGATAACGCCCTAGAACGTATTACTTTTTGGCATAACCGCTCGCACCATAAACGAGAATTAGCCGCTGTACCACTAGCTCCTCAAGAGTAATTTAGGTGTGTTAAAAATAGCATGTCATCATATGACAAACTACCTTTGTTTTGCCATTGTTAATTTATACTAAATTGCTATAAATTATGTCGGATGCTGTATCGTAGTAGAATGACGGTACTCTATCTGGTGTGGTTATAGCCAAACAGAAATAAATGCATATAGCCCAATAATGATGAGAAAGCCTGCAAGGAAATCTCGGTATTTGGGCTGTTTTTGTAGATGCTGGGAGATAATCCCTATGCCTAGTAGGGCCGGCATAGTTCCTAAACCAAAACATAACATAGCAAGTGTACTATTAAGGGGACTATTCGCTGATAAGGCAATCGCCAAAGCACTATAAACCAGTGAACAAGGCAACCATCCCCATACCATGCCAACACAGAAAACCTGAATAATATTTTTAGGTGGTAGCAAAGGGCTGGCAATGCGGCGAATCGATTGCCAAAGTTTGTCGGTAGCGATGGTTAAATAATGCGGTAAGGGCAAATGAATAAAATGTGTGATACCTAGCCATAAAATGACAACAGCAGCCAATAGTCGAACGACGGTAACATAAGGAACCAAGCCCTTAGTTTGTTCGGCAAACTGGGTAAATAAAAAACTCACCAAAAATGCCATTATCGCATAACTACTAATTCGCCCTAGGTGATAGGTAAGTAGAACGGTTTTTGATTGGCTGGGTGACATATTGACAAAAAGTTGTTGTAAACCACCACACATGCCCATGCAGTGGGTACTACCTAGAAGTCCAACAGCAAATAGCGTTAAATATAGGGAGAAATCCAACATTTATTTTTTAGCTTTTGTTTCATTTTTTTGTGGTTTGTCGTTTTCAGTTTTTTTTGATTGCATAACGGCATCGTGCTCATCATCAAGCAAAATACGTAGAGCAGGGCTATCTAGGTCATCAAATTGTTTATTATTGGCTGCCCAGAAGAAAAATAATACAGCCACGATGACCAGTATTACTGCCATTGGAATCATAACAAAAAGAATATTCATAGAATGACGGAACTCAATTAATAATTTACTAGCGCTCCATTATAACGCTTTTATCCAGTAAATGCGTAAAGCATTTGCTAAAACGACTAATGAGCTAATTGACATACCTAATGCTGCCGTCCATGGAGGTAAGTAACCTAGCACGGCAAAAGGTACGGCAATTAAGTTATAAACAATTGCCCAAATAATATTTTGACGGATAATTTGTTGGGTTTTTTTTGTGATTGAGAGTAGTAAGGGAATTTTCTCTAAGTCATTATTGAGTAAAACAATATCAGCTTGTGATTGAGAAAGGGCAGAGGCACCACCCACAGCTAAAGAGACATCGGCGGCTGCCAAAACGGGGGCGTCATTAATGCCATCACCTATCATGAGTACCTTATGTTTTTGCTGTTGTAACTGATGTAAAAGTTTGAGTTTGTCTTCGGGCAAGCACTGAGCATGATAATTTTCGATACCAAGGTTTTTGGCAACTTCACGTACTCGTGATAAATGATCACCACTGGCGATTAGTAACTGTGTGTCGTGGTGTTTCTTTAGAGTTTGAATCGTACTAGGAGCATAAGCATTGATTTCATCATTTAGCGCGAATTTAGCAATCGCCTTATTTTTCCGGCAAAGATAAATACCTTGTTGGTATTCCTTGTTATTGCTTTCTGTAACTGTCGCCGTAAGCTCCGCATTACCTAAAGTATAAAGCTGTCCATCAATAAAACCACGAACACCTTTGCCACTAATAATTTGTTGTTCACTCAGTTCAAAATCACGAGCAAAGGGTAAAAATGCTTTTGCGATGGGATGATGGATATGTTGTTCTAAAGTGGCAGCCAGTGCCAAAGCTTTTTCTTCATTGAGCTGATGGCGTTCATCCAGTATTTCCGTTTTGATAACTTTCATATTATCAGTCGTCAAAGTTCCCGTTTTATCAAAAATAATATGTGTCAGTGTTGGAATACTATCCATTACAGCGGTGTTTTTAATGAGCAAATGTTTCTGAGCAAGGACATTGGAGACAGCAGCATACGCGGTTGGTACAGCTAATGATAATGCACAAGGACAAGTTGCCACTAAGACGGATAGCGCAATTTCAAATGCCCTATCATCGTGAAATACCCATCGCCAAATAATGTAGCTAGCGGCTGTTGACAATAAAATAAATGCCACAATATAGCTGGCAAGTCGATCGGTTAGACGTTGAACCTTAGGTTTTTGAGTTTGTGCGGCTGATAGCAAACGTTTGGTTTCAGCAAGCGTTGTTGACTGAGCCACGGCGGTTACTTTAACTAATAGTGTTTGTTCTTGATTAATACTACCCGCTAACACTTGGTCATTTTTACTTTTATTGATAGGTCGAGATTCGCCTGTGAGCAGTGATTCATTAACACTGGATTCTCCTAAGATAACTTCTCCGTCCGCAGCAATGCTTTCTCCCGCTTGTACCAATAAAAAATCTCCAACATTCAAACTATCAATCGGAATGACCTTAGTTTCAGCAGATAAAGTAGGTTGCTCTGTGATGTGAACAACATCGGGTAAAATTGCTGTATTTTGTGTGGTGCGTAGTATGGCGTTATAACGTCCCATCATCTCTAAATAACGACTA
>PDWI01004467.1_pt1 | contig 18747 bp, 18 predicted proteins | sample 1430891 | NCBI WGS metagenome assembly PDWI01 (sample SAMN01162508, study PRJNA174530) | Oral metagenome, whole genome shotgun sequencing project. | biome: Marine environment; feature: Marine mammal; material: Swab sample of the gingival sulcus; isolation source: swab sample of gingival sulcus...
TTTTTATAATATCCTATAAAACCACCAGAAGTAAAATATCTATTATCACTATATTCTCCTGTCATATGATTATAACCTTCCATATAATTACTAATATCTTCCTTGCTAACATTTTCTGCATAATTCTTTTTACTCCAATCATCATCTACCCCTAATCCAGCTTTATATAATGAAAACAAATTATCATCCATACCTCTAATAAAATCCTTGCTATTTGCATTCATAGGTATAATATGTTCTTCTACATAGTGATTATTATAAGCTGGATTCAAATCACCTTGCCCAGAATCAGGCTCAACCCTTTGTCCAAAAATAGATATAAGACCATCTCCGGCTCCAGGATTAATAATAGCTTCATCATCAAGAAAATCATAACTTATATTATAACTATGATCTTTATTTTCCACAACTTTCCTACTCTCAGGAACAAGACCTATCAAAACTTGAGTTGGAACAGCAGGATATTCATTTATATCAGTCCAAAGTTTATAAGGTAAGTACCTTTTTTATCTTCTAAACCACATACTTTTTTAAGGTTGCCTACTAAAGAATCAGTATAGGTTCCTGTTTGATAACAAGTTATAGCTTCGCATTGGGATATTGAATTGCCTGCTATACCTGCATGTCTTCCTTCGGGAAATGAAACTTCAACTCCTCCATCAAAACTGACTTTGTTTTCATTTTCTTCTCCCCATGTACCAGTGTGTGGCGAACCAACGGTAGTAAGAGTTGCAATATATTTTTGTGCAAATTCTTTATCATATTGACCATCGCTTGCTAAACCTTGAGACAATGTTCTCGCTAAAACACCACCGTAAGAATGTGCAACTATATGAACTTTTCTATTTGTTTTATCGCCTAACTCCTTAACAGCTCTTCCTAACTCACTTGCTACATCTTGAAATCTTGCATTTGTTCTCCACTGAAATACAAATGGTATGAACTCTCTACCATCCTTAGTTTTATAGTATTTCGCCACTCTGGGAAATCTTCCAAAATACTCACCGCTAGGTGCTCCATCTCCTTGATCGTATCCGCCAAGTTTACCACTTCTAATAAATCCATGTACAAATAAAACTGCTTCCTTTCCATTTATATTTTCATTTTTAGGATAGTAGCTTCTTAATGCAGAAGAGCATTTTGTTATTGGTGTGCGCTTTTGAAACCAACCTACATCAATTTTTTTATTATAATATTTTTTTAAGACTCTAGCTTCACCACCATTGGAAGTATAACCAGTATTGCCCACGAACTTAAATGGATATATATATTGAGCATATTTACCTTGCCATACATAAGGAAAATAAACATTATCTTTTACTTCATCTGTCCAAACCATTTCATTTATTTTGCCATTTATCAATTTAGGCTTACATTCGTATGGAATAGCATTATCAGAATACTTACTATAATCTTCTGCTTTAATAGATCGACTCTGCAATCTATTATTGCTAACACTTTTTTGTTTTATAGAAGTTGATAAGTAATTTGATATTATTATATCTCTAGGCGGAGCCATAATATTTATTTCCGCTAACTCATCATTTGTTATATCTTGTTTAACATCAAGTGAAGCTAAAAATTGAGATCGCTCATTAACTCCTGCAATATATTGAACATCATAAACCTTCTTTAGCTTATTTGGCTCTACAAATATAACTATATCTTTCATTTTATTAGATATTTCACCACCATTTGGACCCAATTGTCCAGAAACTAAAATATTCTTTTTTAACAAAGCTATATTCAACTGATAAGTTTTACCTATTTTTACACCTTTAGAAGTAGCTTCTATTTTCAATACATGATCGCCATAATCAGTATTTGTACTATTAGGCTTCAAATTTATATATCCTTTTTCCAAATCAATCCAAGATGGACCTTGTATGATATTGTAATTTATATTTTTAATAATTTGATTATTTAAATCTAGCGCAACTAATGACTTAAAATTGCTATCTCCTGGAAACAATGCAAGTTCATCTCCACCACCATCATAAAATTTAGCAATACCACCATTAGCGTTCTTAAATATTTTCATACCAATTTGACTATTGATTTCTCCATCCATCGCATCATCTACTAAAAAAGATATAAGTTTGTCTATATTTTTATGAGAACCGATTGCGTTTGTAAATTGGCTAGTATCTACATTCTCTGGTTGTTCGGTAAACCAGTCATCCTTTTTAATCATCCCCATATCTACAAGCTTTTGAAGAGATTGCTTAAATTTCTCTATATCTGCTCCATTTCCATCTCGAGATAGTTTATGTATTAAAGAAGTAACCAAGGTAATATTTGCTTTTGATTTGTCGTGATTTCCATCATAAACAGCATTTAATGTTTCATTGAAATCTTTGCCGTTTATTTTTCCACCACTAACTGATAAAATATATCCATTCTTTACTTTTGAAGAGTCCACATCTAAAGTAAAATTTCCATCCTTACCAATGATAGTTCTCAATAATTCTATTCCACTCAAATCTTTTACAATAACCATTCCAGACTCAACAAACTCATTGAGAGTAGAACCTGATATCTTAATCATATTTTTTGATTCCGAAGCAACAGCAGAACCAGTTGTAATCGGATTTACGCTTGGTTCGTATTTCTCATCTGTATTTGAATTTTCCTCAACATCACTAATATTTACACTAAACTCTTTAGAAACCACATCTTTACTATCGCTTACACTGATAATGATTTTATAAATTTTTTTAGTCTCAAAATCTGGGGCGACTTTAAAAGTTAGTTTTCCACTTTTTGGGTCAATGTTAAAAAATTTACTATCTTCTCCGCTTATGGAGTAAGTAAGAGAGTCCTTGTCTTTATCTTCTGCTTTTAAGATAACGACATCTTTTTGATTTTCAGCTACGCTGATAGTAGAAACTGTTTTAAAAATAGGCTTATGATTTGCTATTTTTTTACTATCAGGATCTTCTTTTTTATCCGAAGAGCCTCCACAACCACTAAGTAAAAGACTTAGAGTAAGAAAAGAGGCAGGAATTGCTTTTAAGTTAGTAAGCCCCCCCCCCTCAAACGCTTATTGATATTCATTTTAAATATCTCCTTTCGTTATTGAAATGTTAACGAAATTTTAACATAGTTTTTTTTGAAGTAAACTTAAAAATGTTTGATTATCTGTTTTATTTTATATGAAGTTAATTTGTAGTATAAGTATTTATAATAGATGGGAGATATTTATCATCTCCCATCTATTTTAATCAAGCCCTAAGCAGTCGCTTATGTGATAAAGTCCGTTTTCTTGGTTCATTAACCATTTGGCAGCTTTTATGGCGCCTTTTGCGAAAGTGGCTCGGCTTGTGGCGGTGTGGTTTAGTTCTACATATTCGCCGTCGTTGTAAAATCCTACTGTGTGGCGTCCTACTACATCGCCTCCACGGAGTGCCATGATGGCGATTTCATCTTTTTTTCTCTCACCTATAAGTCCATTTCGTCCGCTTACTCTTACATCATCTAGCTCTAAACCTCTAGCTTTTGCGGCGTGTTCGCCTAGAGTTATGGCAGTTCCGCTTGGTGCGTCTTTTTTGTATCTATGGTGTTGCTCGACGATTTCTATGTCAAAATCACTTAAGCTTTTAGACGCCAATGACACAAGGCGGTTTAAAACCGCCACTCCCAATGACATATTTGTTGAGTAAAGTATCGGCATATCGGAGCTTGCTTGTTTTATTAGGTTTATTTGATGAGGGATTAGCCCGGTTGTGCCGATTATTAAAGGTTTTTTTATCTTTAGTGCCTCTTCAAGCAGACTCTGAGTTGCTTTTGCTATGCTAAAATCGATTATGACATCACTTTTTTCTAAAAGCTCTTTGATGCTATCAGTTACTAAAATATCATCGCTTGGCTTAACACTAAACTCTTCGATAGCGTGTAAAATATACGCTTTAGCCTCTTTGTCATTTTCAAGATTTTTAAGTATTTCTTGACCCATTCTTCCAGTTGAGCCAAAAATTCCTATTTTTAGCATCTACTCAATGCCCTCTAAAAATGCCATAGCACTTAGTGCTGCTGTCGCACCATCTCCAGCCGCACAAACCACTTGTCTAGCCGCATCGATTCTCAAATCTCCAGCAACAAAAAGTCCCGGAGTTGATGTTTTCATTTTCAAATCAACCACTGCTTGACCTTGCTCGTTTACCTCACATAAAAAACTTCCATCATCTTTTTTAATAAGGTCATTATTTGCTATCATTCCAACAAAAACAAAAACTCCTGGTACTTTTATGTCTCTTTCGTTTCCGTCTTTATCTTGTGTGATTACTCCGTTAACTCCCATTTTATCGCCATAAATCTCTTTTATATTAGAGTTTAAAACAAGCTCGATATTCTCAGTCTCTTTTACTTTTTTTACCATCACAGGAGAGGCTCTAAATGTATCTCTTCTATGCACTAAGTACACTTTTGAGCAAGTCTTAGCTAAGTAGTGAGCTTCTTCAAGTGCAGTATCTCCGCCACCTAAAACTACCACTTCTTTGCCTTTATAGAAAAATCCATCGCAAGTTGCGCAAGTGCTTATTCCTTTTCCAAAAAACTCTTCTTCGCCTTTAACCCCTGAACGCCTTGGGTTTGAACCTGTGCAAACTATCACACTTTTTGCCTCTACTTTCTCGCCATTTACATCTAAAACAAATGAACCAGCATCATTTTTAGCAACCTTGCTTACTTCAGCCATTTCATGTTTTAAGCCAAATCTCATGCACTGCTCAGGCCAAGTTGCCATCAGGTCAATTCCACTTACTACCTCTTTTTGTCCTGGGTAATTTTCAATCTCGCTACTTAGTGTAATCTGTCCTCCAGGCATACCTTTTTCGTACATCACAACATTTTTAAGTCCGCCTCTAGTAGCATATAATCCTGCAGTAAGTCCAGCAGGACCTCCACCAATAATCGCTAAATCTAACATTTGTATCCTTTTAATTTTTTATATATTTTGTAGTTCAATGCTTTCATAAAAGCACCTTTTTAGTTTAAGAAGTTTTGAGGAGTTTTAACTCCCCATTTTTTATAGTAATGAATTGAGTTTATCAGTCAATACTTGCTTTGAAGTTGCACCGATTAGCTGATCTACTACTTCACCATCTTTATAAAATAAAATAGTCGGAATTGAGCGAATACCATGTTCGATCGCCAAATCTTGCTCATCTTCAGTATTTACTTTACAAATCTTTGCTTTTCCATCAAACTCTTCAGCCAACTGCTCGATAACAGGTGCTATCATTCTACACGGTCCGCACCATGGCGCCCAAAAGTCAACTAAAGCAACGCCCTCTTTAGCAACATCATAATTTTCTTTGTTTAACTCTATGTATTTACCCATAAGTTACTCCTTTTATTAAATTTATATGTTATTATACAATAAAATATTAAATGAAACATTAAATAAAATATATTTTTTAATAATTTTTATGATTTAGTACAAATTTTTAATATTTCTTTGTTCAATTAAATTGAAAAGTTAACAATTTTTTATTAAAATACAGTTGATATATAACTGTGCCACAGCAATATCCAATGCCAGTTCTCATTAATAATGACATAGAACATATCACTAGCATAATCATCATTAAAGCCCCTTAGTTAAATTTTAACTAAGGGGAAAAATATTATTTAACAAAAAATAAGAATGCCTTTGGATTTAAGTCTTTTTTTACTTTAACCAAAGCAACCCTCGCCTCTTGCGTATTAGAGTATGGACCTACTAGTATTTTTAAATATTTTTTATCCTTAACTACCGTATTATATACTCTATATGGATAATTCTTAGCTTTAATTTTATTTAAAAAGCTATTATCTGGTTTTATAACTGATGTGGCTAATACCTGAATATAAACCCCACTCGTAGCTTGGCTGGCTATAGGTTTACCTATATTTTTTGGAAATACTGGTATCTCTATTTTTGTTTTTTTAACCTCTTTTGCCTTTTCTGGCTTGACTGGTTTTATGGTCACTGGTTTTACTGGTTTTTTTGCAATCTGCTTTTTAATTATAGTTTTTACAACATGTTTTACTTCAGGTTTTTGAGGCGTACTATTTTGTATAACTTTAACTTCTTTAATAACATCATCATCATTTTCTAAAAGTACTGAAGATATATTTGGTATGCTCTTAACCTCTTTAGTTTGCTTTTCATTTGCTTCTTTTTCTTTAGTCAATGTAGCTTTGCTATTCTCCCGCTCTCTTATCTTTCTTACCATCTCATCAAAGCTCTCTTTCTTCTCTTTTTCTTCAATGATAGGAACTTCTTTATACAAAGAATCATCAGTCTCAGGGCTAACATCAATTTTGTTTACCACCTCTTTATCAAGTAGAGGCACTTTTGATTCATTAACTTCATCTGGCTTATAAATAAATTTCATAACCAATAATAAAATAATAAATAGCAAAATAAAAAAACTTACTGCTAAGATTATTTTTTTTATTTTAGATGCCTTATTGTCATTTTGTCTTTGCAATATTATTTCACTAAATTCATCTTTTTCTTCCATACACTATCCTTTTTTAATTTTGTGCCAATAATATTAGTTTTAAAATACTTAAAATCAATAAAAAGCCTTATCGTAAATCATAAATTTTTTTGCAAGTTCTTTGGTTTTTTCTTTAGCTTTTTTAATTACTTCATCATTTTCTAAATCATCTAAAACATCGGCTATAATTTGAGCAATTTGTTTAAACTCCTCTTCTTTCATACCCTTTGCTGTAAGCGCAGGTGAACCAAGTCTTATGCCTGAAGTTACAAACGGACTTCTTGTCTCTCCGGGAACCGTGTTTTTATTTGCCGTAATTCCAGCTTTTCCAAGTGCTAAATCTGCATCTTTTCCGCTAAAATTTTTATTTAAAAAACTAACTAGCACCAAGTGATTATCAGTGCCACCACTTACAATATCATAACCTCTACTAGACAATCCGTCTGCTAAAACTTTAGCATTTGCCTTTACTTGTTTTGCATACTCTTTCCACTCAAAGCTTAAGTTATACTTAAATCCAACTGCTTTAGCGGCAATTACATGCATTAAAGGTCCGCCTTGAATACCTGGAAAAATAGCACTATTTACTTTTTTTGCAATCTCTTCATCATTGGTTAAAATAATACCACCTCTTGGACCTCTTAAAGTCTTATGAGTAGTTGAAGACACTATATGACAATGAGGAAATGGACTTTTATGCTCACCTGCAACCACAAGTCCAGCAATATGAGCCACATCTGCAAATAAATACGCCTCTACTTCGTCTGCTATCTCTCTAAATTTTTCAAAATCTATCTCTCTTGGATATGCAGACGCTCCACACACGATAAGTTTAGGTTTTACAATATGAGCAATCTGCCTTACCTTTTCATAATCAATTCTTCCATCAAGCTCGACCCCATAAAAAAAGCTCTCATAATTTTTTCCAGAACTACTTACTTTTGAGCCGTGAGTTAAATGTCCGCCATGACTTAAGTCCATACCAAGTATTTTATCACCTTTATTTAAAAGCGCTTGATAAACACCTTGATTTGCTTGACTTCCAGAGTTTGGCTGGACATTTGCATACTTACAGTTAAAAAGTTTACAAACCCTATCAATCGCAATTTGCTCAATCTCATCTACAAATTCACATCCGCCATAATATCTTTTGCCTGGATATCCCTCTGCGTACTTATTTGTTAAAATACTTCCCATAGCTTCCATAACAGCTGGATATGTAAAGTTTTCACTAGCAATCATCTCAAGTTCATAACTTTGCCTATCAAGCTCCTTTAAAGCAATATCGTAAATCTCTTTATCTTCATTTTGTAAATAACTCATTATCTATTCCTCATCTTTATCTTTTTTAAGTGGCTTCATAGATGGAAATAAAATGACATCCCTAATGGATTCTCTATTTGTTAAAAGCATCACAAGCCTATCGATTCCGATACCTTGACCTGCAGTTGGAGGCATACCATAACCTAATGCTCTTACATAATCCTCATCCATCTCATGAGCCTCATCATCTCCAGCATCTTTTGCTTTTATTTGTGCGTCAAATCTGCTATATTGATCAATTGGGTCATTTAGTTCATTAAAGCCGTTTGCTATTTCTCGTCCTGCTATAAAAAGCTCGAACCTTTCAGCAATATTTTCATCATTATCACTTCTTCTTGATAGCGGGCTAATCTCTATTGGGAAATGAGTAACAAAAGTTGGATTTATAAGCTTATGCTCCACATAAGTATCAAAAAGCTCAGCATACAAATGACCCAAGCTTAAGTTTGCATTTACCTCAACATTATCGCTTTTTAGCTTTTCAATAATCTTTTGCTTATCATTTAAAATGCTTTCATCAATATTTCCTATTGTTACTAAAGCATCTTTGTAAGCTATTCGCTCAAATCCCTTTGAAAAGTCAATATTCATATTAGCAAATGGAAGAATTTTTGGAAGTTCTAACTGCTCTAAAAGAGTACAAAAAAGCTCTTCAGTTAAATCCATCAAATCTGTATAAGTATGATAAGCCCAGTAAAACTCAAGCATGGTAAATTCAGGATTATGAGTATGATCCATGCCTTCATTTCTAAAGTTTCTATTTATCTCGAAAACCGCATTAAATCCACCAACAACCAATCTTTTTAAGTAAAGCTCGGGTGCAATTCTTAAAAATCTATCGACACCAAGTGCATTGTGGTGAGTAACAAAAGGTTTGGCATTTGCTCCACCTGCAATTGGGTGCATCATAGGAGTTTCAACTTCTAAAAAGCCTTTATTTTCAAAAAAGTGTCTGATTTTACCAACAACTTGACTACGGATTTTAAAATCACTTTTAACTTCAGGATTCATAATCATATCCAAATAGCGTTGTCTATATCTTAACTCTTTATCTTGAAGGCCATGGAACTTTTCTGGTAGCGGAGTGATAGCCTTTGTTGCAAGCTCTAAAGTTTGCACATGAAGTGAAAGTTCTCCTGTTTTTGTAACAAATGGATAACCACTTACGATTATGATATCGCCAACCTCAACAAGCTTTTTTACATCTTTGAACCACTGCTCACCTAAAGCATCTTTACTAAAGTAAACTTGCAAAATACCATCTTCATCTTCTATTTTTGCAAAAGCAGCCTTTCCCATATGGCGTAAAAATTTTATACGACCTGCAACCTTATGTATGCTATCTTCTTTTCTATCTTCGACTCCATGGTGAATTTTTTTAAATTCAGCAGTTGAAGTATCCTTGCTTAAGCCATGTGGATATGGATTTTTTCCAACTTCTTTTAATATATTTGACTTCTCTATTCTTTGTGCTTCTAATTTATTGGTAAATATCACTAAAATCCCTTTTACTTCGTTTTTCTACAATCAGAACAAATGCCGTAAAGTTGCATTAAATGTCCAGTTAGCTTAAAATCATATTTTTTCGCAATACTTCTTTGCTTTTTCTCTATGGTTTCATCTTTAAACTCTATAATTTTATTGCAATGGCGACATATCATGTGGTCATGATGAGGCTTAGTTGCGATTTCGTATTTTTTGCCTTGAGCACCAAATGATATAGAAGTTACGATGTCTGATTCCTCAAGTAGATTTAAAGTTCTATAAACAGTAGCAATACCTACATTTAGCTCAGGATACATCTCTTTTACCTCGTTATACAAAGCCTCTGGAGTAAAGTGTACTTCATTATTATAAAGAACCCTTAAAACCGCCTCTCTTTGTCTTGTATACTTAAGTGCATTATCTTTTAAAAGTTGTTTAAATTTATCTAACAACTGATCATATTCTAAATTTTCAATCATATTAATTCTCCTTAATTTTGTGTTGTATTTTGTTCTGCATTGTCAGTAGCAGTTGTGTTTTTATCAACGATTTTCATGTCAATAGCTTTTATCTTTTTTTCTACTTTTTGTTTAATATTATTTAAATCTTCTGGTTTTAGATTAATCAAGTATCCACCAGCATCTACATAAATAGGATACATAAAGCTTTTATCTGTATATTTTTTAAGACTATCTTGAATAAATCCTATATTTGAAACTGCGACAAAAATAATAGAAAAAACTAAAAAAATCGTAGCACCATTTACCACAAATCCACCCATAGAATCTATAAAACCTAAGCCACCAAATTTAACAAATTTTGAAAATAAAAAACCAAAAAATAGGCTCACTAACCAAAAAGATACAAAAACTGCTAAAAAGCCTATGATATATAATGAAGATTTATTTGTTACTTCATAAATGTTGTCATTTACAAGTTGACCTACCATATCTGCATATCTTGAAGCAAAAAAAACACCGCCAACTATACCCAATAGTCTAAAAAACTCTTTAACAAGTCCATTTATCATGCCTTTTATGGCTAAAAGTAAAATGAGTGTTAGAGTTATAATATCCAATAAAGCGTAATCTCCTATCAAATTTTATCCTTTATAATTTTATTTAATTAGCTTAAGCACCAATAACATTTAACAACTCTTGAAGCTTAGTAGAGTATCTCATAGCGTCTTCTCTTGTAATAAGGTTTGCTTTGATATTTTTTGCCATACATTGAGTTTGAGTCATCATACCAGTTTTCTGCTGGTTAAGTTGCATTTGTGAATAAATTTGATGTATTTTATCTTCACGAATCAAGTTTGCAATAGCAGAGTTATTTATTAAAATCTCATGAATTGCTACACGACCTCCACCTATTCTTGGCAAAAGACTTTGTGATATAACCGCAGTTAGTGATACTGAAAGCATATTTCTAATCTGAGTCTGCTCACCACCATCGAAACTGTCAACAATTCTGTTTAGAGTTTGGATAGCTGAAGTGGTGTGAAGCGTTGCAAAAACCAAGTGACCTGTTTCAGCTGCTGTAATTGCAGTACTAATAGTCTCTCTATCTCTAAGCTCGCCAATAAGGATGATATCTGGGTCTTCACGAAGTGAAAATTTAAGTCCCGTTGCGTAAGATTTTGTGTCATCGCCTATATTTCTATGCGAAAATAGTCCTTTTTTATTTTTATGCACAAACTCCACCGGGTCTTCAATGGTGATAACATGCTTAGGCTCTGTTTCATTTATCTCATTTAAAAGTGCTGCTAGAGTTGTTGACTTACCACTACCTGTTGGTCCAGTTACCAAAATCAAACCTTTTTCTCTTTTAACCAACTCTTTAAAAACCGCAGGAGAGTTAAGCTGATCAAGACTTGGGATATCGATTGGAATAATTCTAAATGCAGCTGCTAAATCGCCATTCATTGTATAATAATAATTTGCACGAAAACGACCAAATTCTGGAAACTCGATAGCAAAGTCAAGATCTTTTTCCTCTTCTAGCTCCTTTTTTTGCTTATCGGTTAAAAGAACATAGCACATCTCTTCAATCTCTTTGCCATCAAGTGGAGGCATATCGACACCAACTAATTTACCATCAATTCTAATCTTTGGTTCACTTCTACTAACTAGGTGTAAATCCGAAGCCTTATAGGCAACAACATTTTTAAGCAGCGACTTTACGCTTACACTTCTTTTTACATCTGCATTTTGTACTGTATTTTGCATTTATATTTCCTTTATTCTATAATTGAAGGAACTTCAAAAAATCGTCCCTCTTTTTTTGGAGTATTTTCCAAAATTATATCCACAACTTCACCATTTTTTTTCGCTTCATCCGCCCTTAATAAAGTGCCGCCTTTTAAAACTGTAAAACTAGCATCTTCATTTTGTAATTCTAGTTCATTTAAATTTTCTACAAAACTTAGTATTCCACTAAGTTGTTTTACAACCTCTTCTCGCTTATTATCTTTAACTTTTAAAGCCGAGAGAGTCTCTAATTTTGTAAGCAAATTATCATCTATTTTCATCAAACTTTCCTATATGAAATAATTATCTTTTTTCACATTATAGCAAAATAATCTCAAAATAGCTTTATATTTTGATAATATTTTCAAAATCAACTCAATTTTTTACAAAAAATTACTCCCTTAGGGGCATTTTAATTTTTTTATGATATAATTTTACTTTTAAATGACATAAAATAAAGGATAAACTTTGGCTCTAAAAGAAAATATACAAGCTATCAAAGAAGAGATTAGTACAGAAGAACAGTTTTTGGAAAATCTTATAAAAGGTGAAAGATTTTTTAAAAAATATAAACTAGTTATAATCGGTGTAATAGCCCTTGCTATAGTAACTAGTGTTGGTTATAGTATGAATGAATATTTTAAAGAGAAAAATTTAATTCTTACAAATAAAGCTTACGAAAATTTACTCAAAAATCCAAAAGATAATGATGCGCTTGAAACTTTAAAGGAAAACAAGAAACTTTACCTAGCATACAAGTTTTTGCAAGCATCAAAAAGCAAAAATACTCAAGAATTAAAAAATTTATTAAACTCAGAGATTGACCCTATTTTAAAAGATATAGCACAATATGATTTAAACGACGATAGTTCAGAACTTTACACAAATATAAACTATTTAGTAAAAGGCTATGAGCTACTAAAGCAAAATAAGATAAAAGAAGCAAAAGAGTCTTTTAATCAAATTCCAATCAATTCAAATCTGCATCAAATTGTTACAAAACTAAACCACTATCAAGGCAAAATATGAGAATATTATCAATAATCAGCATAAGCATTTTGCTCTTGTTTTCTGGCTGTGGCACAAAAAGAAAATATTTTGAACCTACTGATATAAAGCAAAAACTATCTTATTCAAAAACACTCCCATCTTCAATAAAATCTATCTCAAGATATGGAGCAACACTTAAAAATAATCAAATCATCACAATGGATGGTTTGAGTAAAGTTGTTTTAGAGAACGGATTTCATTTCATTGGAAAATTCGATGGATATCTATTGAGTGCTAATGATTTAGGAGTATTAAGAGTGCTTAGCGAAAGTGGGAAAAAAGTTTATGAAAAAACTTTTCCAAATTTGGTAGCATCTGCATCTTTAAAGGGTGACATCTTAGCAGTTATTGATGCAAGTAATATTTTATATCTAGTAAAAATGTCGAGCAATGATGTTTATTTCATAAGCCCACAAGACAAAACTTATGCACTTGATGCAAGGATTGCGGCACCGTATTTTTTAAATTCACTTGTCATTTTTCCAACACTAGATGGCAAAATCATTATAGTTGACAAAAATGAAGGTAAAAAAATAAGACAAATCATCGTAAGCAATGAGATGTTTTTTAATAATATTATTTATTTAGATGTTGTAAATGATAAACTTATAGCATCCACCCAAAAACGAGTCATTACAATAAGTGCGAAAGATATGTCGTTTTTAAATGACGATATAAAAGATGTCATTAGTTTTGATGATAGAGTTATAGTCTTAACAAAAGATGGCAGAGTTTTATCTTTAGATTTGGACTTACAAGTAGATAAAAAGAAAAAGTTTACATATGCTGTTTTACTCTCTACTATTCATAACGATAAACTATACATAGTAGAAAGAAATGGACATTTAATTCAAAGTGATAAAAATCTTGAAAATGTAAATATTTATAAACTACCACATAAAATTAACGATTTGTTATTTATGTCAAAAAATAAGATTTTTTATGATAATAAATCAATTGATATAAAAGATATTTTATAATATTCAAATGTTTCTTTGTGATATAGGCAATACAAATGTAAAATTTTATAAAGACGGCAAAGCTTGGTCTTTGCCGATATCTGAATTTTTAAAACTTAAATTAAATGACAAAATCTTCTATATTAGTGTAAATGACGAGGTAAATTTAACCTTAAAATCGAATCCAAATTTTATTGACATACAGACTTATTTTAATTTTAAAACCAAATATAAAGGGATTGGTATAGATCGTGTCAGTGCTTGCTATAGCATAGAAAACGGTGTCATTATTGATGCAGGAAGTGCCATAACTGTTGACATAATGAATGAAAATTGTCACAAAGGAGGTTTTATACTTCCAGGTATTTATAGTAGTCTTAAAGCATACAAAGATATATCTTTAAAACTAGACACTATTTTAAACACGAATGTAAATATAGATAAATTACCACTAAATACAAAAGATGCCGTTAGCTATGGTATTTTAGCTCCAACAATAAAGCTAATTGAAAATTTAGCCCAACATGAAAAAATATTCATTACAGGTGGTGATGGAGCATTTTTATCTAAATTTTTTGAAAAATCCATATATAAAAGAGATTTAATATTTGATGGAATGAAAAAAGCTATTAAGCAGTGTAGTCAAGTTTGCTTTAATTAAAATATAATTTTTTTGTGATATAATCTCAATATTCCAAAATAAAGTAAAATTAAATGCAAGAATTTTTTTCATTAATCAAAACATTATATATTTCATTTATCATGATTTGTCAAATTATGGTGATTATAAACTTTTATATTCTAAATAAAAAAAATGCACAAAAAAACTATTTAACTATTTTGCCACTTTATTATACTTTTTTAACATGTCTTGGTTTTATGACGATTATGATGGCTGGACTCAAAGGTTGGATATTTGGTATCATTACTGGTGCGATATGGATTTTGATTTTAGTCTTAACTATTAAAACTTATAAACTTGCAAGATACAATAAAATTTTTGATACACTAAAAGTCAAAAAAAAGTATCTATTAGATTTAATCCTTTATTTTATACTTTCATTAATGGTGATTTAATGCAGTTTTTTTATTCACAAGATGCAAAAGAAGATATTGTAACTTTACAAAATGATAGCTTTAAACATTTAAAAGCACAAAGAAAAAAAATAGGCGAAATTATAAATTTAAGAAATTTAGAAGATAGTTTTTTATACTCTTATAAAATTACTTCAATAAATAGAAATAAAGCTTATTTAGAGCTTAAAAGCAAAGAAAAATCTATAAACTTAGGTGGCAGGTTACACTTAGGTTGGTGTATAATTGATCCAAAAAGTATAGAAAAAACTCTACCGTTTTTAAATGAGATAGGCGTAAAAAAGATAAGTTTTATATATAGTGATTTTTCACAAAAAAATTTTAAACTAGACTTACCTCGAATGAAAAGAATATTAATAGTATCATGTGAACAGTGTGGCAGAAGTGATTTTATAGAGTTTGAAATCCTAAACAGTGTGAGCGAATACATAAATCTCTACCCACAATCTCATATACTTGATTTTGGTGGAAAACAAATAAGTGATAGTAATAGTATAGATAGCGTATTAGTAGGTTGCGAAGGAGGATTTAGTCAAAAGGAGAGAAAGCTTTTTAAAAATGTAATCTCTTTTCAAAGCAATCTTATACTAAGAAGTGAAAGTGCAGTTGTTAGTATTGCATCTAAAGTTTTGTTATAATTATACCATTTCAAACAACTAGTAAACACCATAAACTCCAATAAAATCTTTTTGTCCATAGCAGATAGTTATAATTTCACAAAAATATGTTTACAACTTAGCACTTATTCATTTTTTTATAGGATTTATTTATTGTTAAAATGGCATTATTTAGATATTAATTATTAATTTTAAATTAATTTTTTTATTTAATAGGCAAATAAGCAGCTAATATAAAAAAATATAATCAAAAATTTTATTTTTATTAATTATATTAGGACAAATTTTATCTTTATTATATAATATTTTTAATATTATATTCAGTTTATATAAAAAATTTATCTTTTTTTGTTACAATTAGAAACAATAAATAATTAATACAATAATAATTTATCACTATAAGGTTAAATTAATCTCTAATTTTATATACTTCAACCAGAAGTAAAAATTACTTTTAAATTTTAATAATGTTCTTAATTTAATCTCCATAATATGCTTGGGGAGCTATACAGGGTTAGCATAAATAACACTACAATTAAGAAGGTTTGACTAGTTTTATATCTCGTGGAAGGAGAAAAAATGATGCTCAAAGCTTTGAAAGGTAGAATTTTTTATCTTATTGATGATCCTTATGTAGTAGGAGATGATAAGGCATATTGTTTTTTGGAAAATGGTGCTATTATTATTGAAGATGGTAAAATTAAAGAGGTTGGAGATGCTGATAAAATCTTAAAAGGTTTTAGCTGTGATATTAAGACATATAGTAAAGATGAGATTATTATGCCAGGTTTTATCGACTCACACTTACACTTTCCACAGACACAAATGATTGCTTCTTACGGAAAACAGCTACTTGACTGGCTAAACAACTACACTTTTGTCGCAGAGCAACAATTTGCAAAAAAATCTCATGCTGACATGATTGCCAAAATGTTTTACAAGCAACTCATTAAAAATGGTGTTACAACCGCAATGGCGTATTGTAGTGTTCACCCTCAGTCTGTTGATGCTTTTTTTGAAGAGGCCTGTCGATACGGTATGAGAATGATAGGTGGAAAGGTTATGATGAGTAGAAACGCTCCGCCAGAGCTTACAGTCTCACCAGAGCAATCTTATAACGAATCAAAAGCTTTAATCGAAAAATGGCACAATAAAAATAGATGTCATTATGCAGTAACTCCACGTTTTGCTATAACCTGTCCCGAAGAAGAGTTGCAATACGCAAGTGATTTGATGAAAAGCTATGATAAACTCTATATGCAAACTCACCTAAGCGAAAATAAAGATGAAATCGCTTTTACAATGTCACTATTTCCAGATAGAAAAAACTATACTGATATTTATGAATATTACGGACTGCTAGGGGAGAGATGCGTGCTAGGTCATGTGATTCACACTACTGAAGAAGAGCTTGAGATTTTAAGCAAAACAGGTACTGTAATCGCACACTGTCCAACTTCAAATGGCTTTTTAGGTAGTGGACTTTTAAATATCGAAAGAGCTAAAAGAGAGGATAGACCTGTTCATGTTGGAATTGCTTCTGATGTGGGAGCTGGAACGAGTTTTTCGCCACTTCAAACTTTAGGAGAGGCTTACAAAGTAGCGCAACTTCAAGGTCAATCACTATCATCAGTTAGAGGATTTTACTTATCAACCTTAGGAAATGCAAGGGCTTTACATCTTGAAGATAAGATTGGTTCATTTAAGCAAAATAGTGATGCTGATATTGTGGTACTTACAAATAAAGGTACACCATTTATGGAGTTTCGCCAATCATACTCAAAAGATATTTTAGAAGAGTTATTTGTACAAATGACTTTAGGCGATGACAGAAGCATAAAATCAGTTTATAGTGGTGGTAATAAAATTTACTCAGACAATCAAGTTTATTATATAAATTAATAAAATCTATTTAAAGGAGTCGAAGATGGATTTGTTCAAACTTAAAGAACATAACACTTCAGTCAAACAAGAGTTGAGTGCTGGTTTAACCACATTCTTAGCTATGGTATATATCGTACCATTAAACGCAATCATTATGAGTAAGGCAGGTATGCCTATGGACGCACTTGTAACTGCAACTGCACTATTTACTTTGATTGCAACTATTGGTAATGGTTTGTGGGCAAATACCCCAATGGGTCTTAGTGTCGGTATGGGCTTAAATGCTTATTTTACTTTTGGTCTTTGCATGGGTCAAAAAATGCCATGGCAAACAGCTTTAGGTATCGTTTTTATCTCGGCTGCTATATTTACAGCTCTTTCTTTTACAAATTTCCGTATTTGGATTATCCGCTCCATTCCACTTGACTTGCGTCGTGCAATCTCTGCTGGTATTGGTGCATTTATCTGTTTGATTGGACTAAAAGAGATGGGAGTTATTGTAGACCACCCTGCAACTTTAGTATCTTTAGGACACTTAGCTGATCCAAAAGTATTGATCGGTATTTTAGGTATCATCTTGACAGTTGGCTGTTTTGTTATGAATATCCCAGCTGCTTTTATCGTAGCAATTTCAATAACTTCAGTAATTGCTTGGGTAACTGGCGTTTATGATATGCCTACAGGTATCGTTTCTATGCCAGCATCAATCTCTCCAATCTTTGGACAGCTTGACATAGCAGCTGCTTTAAATATAGCATTTTTACCATTTATCATTACATTTTTTGTAACCCACTTATTTGATAGTATCGGTACTTTAACTGGTGTTGGTAACAGAGCTGGTATTTTTAAAGAAGATGAAGAGAGTATGAAAAAACTAGCTCGTTCATTAAATGCAGACGCAAGTGCAAGTATGATGGGTGCAATCGGTGGTACAAGTACAATTACAGTTTTTGCTGAAAGTGCTAGTGGTGTTGAAGCTGGTGGCAAAACAGGTCTTACAGGTGTATTTACTGGTCTATTTTTTATCCTTACACTTTTCTTATTGCCACTATTTAAAGCAATCCCAGCAAATGCAATTTACCCAATCTTGGTAATGGTTGGCGTTTTAATGTTTAGTGAACTTGGCGAACTTAACTATAAAGACCCAGCTATAATGATAGCAGCATTTTTTACAGTTATCATGATGCCACTTACTTACTCAATCACAAACGGTCTAAGTTGTGGTTTTGTTTTCTACATAATAGTAAGATTATTCCAAAGAAAGTTTGAAGATATAAACTCTGGAGTTATCACTCTTGCAGTTATAAGCTTACTAGCTTTAATCTCAACTTCTTCACCAGAACTTTTAAATTTTGGTTCATAAATAAAAAGTTGTGTGTGGGTTTTCCCATGCACAACTACCTTTAAAACAATTCACTTTTTCTGACTACAATTCGTCTTAATCTACGCTAAAACATATTACGATTTAATTGAAATTTTGATATAATCAAATTAAATCACAAGCAATCCTATAAAAACTAGCTTAAACGAAAGGAAAAAAATAAAAAAAGCATTATTTTATTAACATTGATATTTATAAAGAACATTACAAGTATAA
>PDWI01004470.1_pt1 | contig 18736 bp, 16 predicted proteins | sample 1430891 | NCBI WGS metagenome assembly PDWI01 (sample SAMN01162508, study PRJNA174530) | Oral metagenome, whole genome shotgun sequencing project. | biome: Marine environment; feature: Marine mammal; material: Swab sample of the gingival sulcus; isolation source: swab sample of gingival sulcus...
AGAAATTTATAATTTCGAAGTAATCTCATAATCAACAATTTATTTTTTGAGATTACTTCACTATCGTTCGTAATGACACCTTTTTAGACAGCCTCTTTTGATTGGTATTTTTGACGGAATTAAAACATTTCTCTTCCTGAGAAATGAAAATTGCTTTCAATTAATGCATTTTCATCGCTGTCTGAACCATGGATTGCATTTTCTCCTATAGATTTAGCAAACATTTTTCTAATAGTTCCTTCAGCAGCTTCTTCAGGATTTGTAGAGCCAATTAGAGTTCTAAAATCCTCAACTGCGTTTTCTTTTTCTAATACAGCGGCAACAATAGGACCTCTAGTCATAAATTCTACTAATTCTCCAAAAAATGGACGCTCTTTATGGATTGCATAAAAAATTTCAGCGTCTCTTTTGGTCATTTGTGTTTTTTTCATCGCTACAATTCTAAACCCTGCTGCGTTTATTTTTTCTAAAATAGCACCTGTATGTCCATTTTCTACCGCATCAGGTTTAATCATTGTAAAAGTTCTGTTTGTTATCATTATAAATTATTTTCTACTAATTAGGGGGCAAAAGTACGATTTTTAATTTTAAATACAAAAAGCAAAAATATTATTGTATCTTCGCAGTATGATTTTAAAAAATATTAAAGAATTAAAAAAGGTTTTAAAAGAGCCTAAAAATATTGTTGTTATAGGACATAAAAATCCTGATGGAGATGCAGTTGGATCAACAATTGCATTGAATTTATTCTTGAAAAAACAAGGGCATAAGTCAAGTGTAATTTTACCTAATAAATTTCCTGATTTTTTGGAATGGGTTCCTAAAACAGAAGAGGTTTTACTTTTTGATAAGCAAGAATCCGAGTGTTTGGAATTATTTAAAAAAGCAGATCTCATTTTTCTTTTAGATTTGAATACGTTGAGTCGTGTTGGAAATGAAATGATGAGCGTTTTACAAGATTTTACAAAAGATATAGCGTTGATTGATCATCATCAGCAACCAGATGAGTTTGAATACATGTATTCAGATACATCAATTTGTTCTACGTGTCAGATGATTTATCATTTTATAGAAATGTTAGAACAGCTTGATTTGATTGATAAACAAATCGCTACTTGCTTATATACAGGAATTATGACTGATACGGGGTCATTTAGATATCGAGCAACATCAAGTACAACACATAGAATTATCGCGGAGTTAATTGATAAAGGAGCGGAAAATTTTAGAATTCATAGTAATACTTTTGATTCGCAATCTTTAAATCGTTTAAAATTATTGGGTTGTGCATTGAATAATTTAACGGTATTGGAGGAGCATAGCACGGCTTATATCACTATAAGTCAGGAGGAAAAAGACCGTTTTGGTTTTCAAAGAGGATATACTGATGGCGTTGTAAATTATGCATTGGCAATTAAAAATATTAATTTGGCAGCCATATTTATTGAAGATAAAGAGCAAGAAATGATAAAAATTTCTTTTAGAAGTAAAGGGAAATTTTCAGTAAATAAATTTGCAAGAAATTATTTTGAAGGAGGAGGACATGATAATGCTGCAGGTGGAAAATCATTAGTAAATATGGAAGAAACGGTTTCTAAATTTTTAGAACTAATTCCTAAATATTCAGAAGAAATAAATGCATCGTATGAATAAATTTGTAGTCATTTTATGTTGTTTTTTGATTTCTTGTGTTGAAAATGAACCAAGAAGACCTGTACGAAAATCAACAACAAATTTTTATAAAGAATTGATTGCTCAAAATAAAAAGTTAAATCAACGAGAGCAGAATTACATCAAATATCTGATTTCTAAAGATACCGCAAATCATTATATTGCCTCAAATTCAGGTTTTTGGTACACATATAATGTTAAAAATAACCAAAAATTAGACCTTCCTAAAAAAGGAGATGAGGTTGAAATAATATATAATGTTACTGATATTCACGGAAATACGCTATATAAAAATCAGAAAAAATATTATAAAGTTGATAAGGAAGATTTTATTCCTGCGTTACAAGACGGAATAAAGTTGATGAAACCAAATGAAATTATTACCTTTGTCATTCCGTCTTACAGAGCATTCGGAACTGTAGGCGATAATAATAAGGTGAATATAAATCAACCTATAAAAAGTACAGTACAATTAATTAATATAAAACCAATAAAAAAATGAAATTAAGTAAATTAGTTCTATTATCCTTATCAGGATTATTTTTGTTCTCATGTGGGGATAAAAAAGGAAAAAACGAAGAAAAGGTAGATTTTGCGAAGTTTTCAAAAATAGATTCTGTTAGTTATGCAATGGGATATTCTTTGGCTACTCAAATTAAGATGGTTAAAGGGCAATTAGCTATGACAGGAACAAAGTTTAATGAAAAAGCGTATCTTGAAGGTTTTGATGATGATGCATCTAAATTATCAGAAGATCAAATTAAAAAAATCCTTTCAAATTTTTCTGAATTACAAAGAAAATTTATGACAGAAGGGAAAAAAGGAACAGATATAAAAATTTCAGAAGATGGATTAAAAACAATGATGGATTCTGTTAGTTATGCGTTAGGTTCTAAATTTGGAAAGTCTTCAAAACGTAAAGTTGAAGAATTTGAAAATCAACTTAAATTTAAGGCAAATAAAGATTTATTAACTGCAGGATATAAAAGCGGAAGTGCTGCTAATGATTCTGTTTATAGAGCTGATGCAGAGAAGTTTGGAAAAACTTTAGTAGAATTTCAAAAAGAAAAAATAGCAGAAGTTTATAAAGGAAACAAAGAGGCTGGAGAGAAATTCTTAGCAGAAAATAAAACAAAAGAGGGTGTAAAAACTACAGATAGTGGATTGCAATATCAAGTATTAAAAGAAGGAAAAGGAGAGAAGCCTCAAGCGAATTCTGTTGTAAAAGTACATTATCACGGAACACTTATTGATGGATCTGTTTTTGATAGTTCGGTAGAAAGAAAACAACCTGCAACATTCCCTTTAAATAGAGTAATTAAAGGATGGACAGAAGGATTACAATTAATGCCTGTTGGTAGTAAATATAAATTCTTCGTACCTTACAATTTAGGTTATGGAGATCAATTAGGTCCAAAAATTAAACCTTTCTCTACTTTAGTTTTTGAGGTAGAATTATTAGAGGTTGTAAAACCTAAAGAAAAGAAATAGTTTTTAAAAAAAACTATATATAAAATAATAAAAATCGCCTAAAAATTTACTTTTTAGGCGATTTTGTTAGTTATTTTATATTAATTATTGATTATTTCTCATATAAAACCCAACCAGATTTTATATTCTTAGCGATGATTTCATCAAATAATTCATGAGCCTGTTGCTCATCATTTGTGAGTGTTACATCTCGTTTTAGAGGGTCTTTTCTTCCTGAACTATAATCTGTTAAATGTAAAACATACGCAGGATATTTACCTGAATTTTCCTTGTTAGTTTTGATTAAAACTAATTTTTTAACCATTAAACTACCTCGAGATTCCTTTGTATAAACAACTCTTTTTAGTAACTGACTTTTTTTATAATCGCCTTCGCTAACAATTTCAATTTCAGAAAAATCAACGAAATCATTCACTTGACTAAATCGAATATCATTAGGGTTTGCCTCTTTATCTGTTCTAAATCGGATGAAATTAGGAATAGTCATACTGACACTATTTTTCTTACCATTTATGGTATAGCCTAATTTTTCATCATAATTCAAATTCATCTTTGAAATCGCACCTTTACTATCTTCTGTAATCACGTCCAAACAAGAAAATTCAACAATATGTTTTGGCTTGATAAAGTGAAAAGCCGTTTTATTTCTCGCAACCTCAATATATTGAGATTTTACAATATCTTTTTTCATTTCATCCGTAAAGGCTCTTCGGTCTTCCTCATTAAATCCGTGATGAAGATGCCCAAATAATTGATACGAACCATCAGGGAGCATAAATGCAAGTAGCAAATCTCTAAACATGCCTTTTCTATCGCCATCACTATCCGCATAACCAATAATTACAGCATCAAAAGTGTATTTTGGTTTTACTTTAAAAGTTGCACCTTCCGTTTTTACAACAACCCCTTCTTCATCGTTTATTTCTACATTTTCTTTGAAAAGTTCTCCGATATCTTTTCGACTTTCGACTTTTTTATTATTTACACAATGGGTAATCCCTTCTTTAGGAAAAAATTCTTCTATTTGTTCTACAATTTCCTCTAATTCAAGAGTATGTGTAAATTCATTATTTAGTTCAATAAGGTCATATACAGCAAATCGGATATTAGGATCATTTTCTGTAACCGCCTTGGTTAGGTTGAATGAACGTGTTCGTTCTTCGCTTTTTAGATATAATTCTCCAGCAACCATTAATTGATCAACATCAAGAGCATCAATTAATTCTTGAGCTTTTTTGTTGATATCTAAGTCGATGATTTCTTTTCCTCTTGGGCTTACAAAAATTACAGGTTTTCCTTTTTCGTAGCATAGAAAAGAAGAATGTCCGTCATATTTTGTCGATACATAGTAAAACTCTTGACTAGGGATGCGAGATTCTATTTCCTCAGGAGCTACAGAAATATATCGTGATCCTACGATTCTTTTATAATTTTTTGCTTGATCTTTATATTTTTGTAAATCCATAATTATTCTATTTCTAAGGGTTTTAACTCCATATTTGATAAATGAAGAATTAATAAATATTGTTCTCCTTTCACACGTCCTTCGAGGAATCCTCTAAAAGGTTTTCCACCGTCTTGAAAAACCAAAGGACCTGTTCCTTTTCCACTACCGACTAACATCATCGAATTTTGGTCGTGGAGGTCTTTTGCCATGGCGTACATCATATCGTAAGTAAGTCCGTTAGTGTGTTTTAATTGATATTTTCTAATGAAAACGAATTTATTATAAATATCTTCTTTTTTGAAATATTTCCCACTCCAATTGATAGGTTTTTCTCCTAAAATATTGGATTCTAATACTTTGGGTTCTTCTCGTTCTTCGATAATTTCTCCTTTTGGGTCGTAAATGACCTCCGTTCTATTTACATTAAATACGATTTTATGGTCGCTATTTGCATAAACTCTCGAAGATTGTTGCATAAAACGTCCTGTCATTTCCAAGTTGATTTCAGGGTCATCATCCATAATTGCTTGGGCAACACCTTCCGCATCATCGTATTTTTTTACCAACTCATCAAAAGTTTCTAGAGCGGTTGATTTAATGTATTTTTTTGATTGTACAATTTCCTTATTTTTATCGACATAAATGATGTCTTTTTTAGGAGTGTATCCCTTAAAATTTATTTCAGCATCACGCTTACGAGCATCTGCTATATGTATTTTTCTATCTGCCATAATTTTTTTTTTTACATCATTGCAAAGTCTAAATCATCTTCATCTTCTTCCTCGTCATCGGTGTCAGGTTCGATATTTTCTAAACTTAAATAATCGAATTCTACTTTCGTTCCGATAACCATAAAAATCGCCTCTTTCGTGCTGATTAAAAATGCATCATCTTCATTATATGCATCACGATAAGCGAATTCAAATTGCAATACTTTATGTTCGTCTAAAATTTTACGAACCGTAGTGATAACATCATCTTCAAGACTTAATTGATAAATACTTTTTACATTCAAATCAAGATAATCTTCAATGCCTTCAGCTTTTCTTAAGGTTACAGGCTGGTTAAAAGAAGATGATTTTTTTTCTGCTAGATTTCCTTCGGCATCTATTACTTGGATGTCCGTTTTAGGTAGATAATTTCCTTTGCTGTCTAATTTTACAAGTCCAGTTGTTCCCGAGGGTAAAATATGCGTTCCGTCGTCGCTTAAAGTCGCTAATGAACATTTCTTGCCTTCGTTATCTGTCACATTTACAACAGAATAACCGTAAAGTTTTTTTCTGTCAACTTTGGTTATTTCAGCGGAAAAATCAATCCCTAATCCTTCAAATTGGAGTGCTTTTGCCATAATTTTATTTTTAGTTTTACAAATATACTAATTAAAATTTATTAATTTTACCAACTATTTAAAGATAATTTAAAAGTGCAGTCAGAAAAATCAACATTTCAAGTTTATAACGCCTCGGCAGGTAGTGGAAAAACCTTTACTTTAGTAAAAGAATATTTAAAAATTATTCTACAATCTGATGATAAATTTACATTTCAGAAAATTTTGGCGGTTACCTTTACAAACAAGGCATCGGCGGAAATGAAAACACGAATTTTGGATAAATTAAAAGCATATTCGGAGGGTAAAATGAATGACGATATGTGTAGTGATATCATTGAATCGACAGGATTATCCAAGCAGATTATTCGAGAAAGGAGTGAACAAATATTAGATGAAATTTTAAAAAATTATACAGCTTTTTCAATTACTACAATTGATAGTTTTACACACAAAATTATCAAAAATTTCTCTTATGATTTAGGCTTGTCACTTGATTTTGAGGTAGAGATGGACGCTACTGAATTATTATCGGAGGCGGTTGATTTATTGATTTCTAAAATAGGTTTAGATGATGAATTAACAAAGGTTCTGATTGATTTTTCTTTGGAAAAAGCAGACGATGACAGGGCATGGGATATCAGTAGAGAACTGAACGAATTTGCAAAATTATTGCTTAATGAAGATGATGCAGTTCATTTTAAAAGTTTGGCAAATAAAACGTTATCAGATTTTTACAAGCTTAAAGAAAAGTTGTTAAAATTGATGAAAAAAATAGAGGGACAATTTCGATTGATTGCCAATGATGCTTTATTATTGATTGAAGAAACTGGTTTAAGGCATAGTGATTTTTCAGGACGTGATATTCCTAAATTTTTCAAAAAATTACAGAGTTTCAGAAATTATGGTGTCGAAAATATAAATTTTGAAGGCAATGTTCAAAAGATGTTTTTGGGTGAACGAAATTTGTATTCATCAAAAGCGGATTTTCAAACCAAACGATTAATTCAAGATGTAGAAGGGGAGCTTGGGGAATTTTATTTTCAGGCGAAACAACTTTATAATCAAGTGATAAAGGATTATACATTGGCGAAATTAACCATGAAAAGTATTGTGCCTCTTGCAGTGTTAAATAACATAAATTCTGAATTAAATTATTTAAAAGATGAAAATAATTTGCGTTTAAACTCCGAATTTAATCATTTGATTTCCGAAAATATTAAAGATCAACCTGCGCCTTTTATTTATGAACGTATTGGGCAACGTTTTATGCATTATTTTATTGATGAAATGCAAGATACTTCGGTGTTGCAGTGGCAAAATATGATTCCGTTGATAGATAATGCATTGGCGCAAGAAAACAGTGATTTGATGCTCGTAGGAGACGGAAAACAAGCGATTTATCGTTGGCGAGGAGGTCGAGCGGAGCAATTTATTGGATTGGGGACACAAGATAATGGCGCGAATCCTTTTGTAGTTCCGAAATCGGTTAAAAATCTAAAAACAAACTACCGTAGTTATTCTGAAATCATTGATTTTACAAACAAATTTTTCCAGCATACGGCGAATTTTATCAACAAACCTGAATATAAAAAACTATATATTGATGGAAATCATCAGTTAGAAAATTCTAAAAAAGGGGGCTGTGTCAGTTTTAGTTTTGTGACAAAAAAAGAAGACCTAGAAGAGCACGAAAATCGATATGCTGAGGCGGTTTTCGAGCGCATTTATCAGTTGCAAAGTTACGGATTTTCAAAATCAGATATTTGTATTCTTGTACGAAAAAGGAGAGAGGGGGTTATTATTGCTAACTATTTGACTAATAACGGAATTGGTGTCGTTTCATCAGAAACATTATTATTAGAAAATAGCTCTAAAGTAAATTTTTTAATTTCATTTTTTCAAATGATATTGCATCCTTTGGATAAAAATGCTGTTTTTGATGTATTGTATTTTTTAACGGAGCATTTAAAAATAGAAAACAAACACAAATTTATTCAGCAAAATATCGATTTAGAATTAAATGATATTTTTAAAGCATTGAATTCGTATGATGTTGATTTTTCGGAGGTTAAATTTAGTCAATTGCCTTTATATGAAAAAGTTGAATATCTTATAAGGTCGTTTAAATTATTGAGTTCGTCAGATGCTTATGTGCAATTTTTTCTAGATGTTGTGTTAGAGCAACAACATAAAGGACTTGATTTGCAGGAATTTTTAGAGTTTTGGGAACTCAAAAAAGATAAACTTAGTATTTCGGTAACAGACACCTCTAATAAGGTGCAAATTATGACTATCCATAAATCGAAAGGTTTGGAATTTCCTGTGGTTATATTTCCTTGTGATTTAGATATTTATCGTCAAAAAAATCCAAAAGCTTGGTTGGATAAGTTGCCTTTGAATTATAGAGGATTTAAAAAATTATTGTTGAATTACACTAAAGATTTTCAGTATACAGGTGAACGAGGAGCAGAAATCTATAAACAAATTCAAGAAGAATTAGAATTGGATAATTTCAACTTATTATATGTTGCACTTACACGACCAATAGAGCAATTGCATATTATTTCGGAAGACGATGCGAAAGAAAATCATTATGCTTATGTTTTTAAAACCTACATTGAAAAACATAGGAGTTCGCAATTGAGTTTGTTTGATGATACGACTATTTTTGGCGATTTACAGCGTGTTAGTAATTACGAAAAACAAGAAAATAAAACGATTTATTTAGATAAATTTATATCGACATCTATTGATGAACATGCTGTTAAAATTTTGCCGAGTAGCTCAAAATATTGGGATACAGAGCAGGGGAGAGCTATTGAATACGGAAATCAAATTCACGAGGTTTTGGCTCAAATTACTTATGCCGATGAGTTGGAAACGGTCTTAAATCGTTATTTAAAACAAGGCTTTATTTCGGTTGAACAAGCAGATTTTATTCGTAAATCAATACAAAAAATCATATCGGATAGGTATTTAAGAGAATTGTATTGTAATAAAAACTACAAGGTGTATAATGAACGAGAACTCTTAAAAAATGGACGAATTTTCATTCCTGATAGATTAGTTTTTAGTGAAAATAAAGTGATTATTATTGATTATAAAACAGGTTCTGTATCAAATAGTTATAAAGAACAAGTTTATGATTATGGATTAATTTTGAAAGAAATGGGCTATGTTGTTTCGGCTCATATTTTAATTTATTTGAATGATGAAATAGAGGTGGTTCGATTTTAAAAAATTATTTAGAAAATAGTGCTGATTTCAAATAATTGAAAATCAAATATTTATTAAAAAACGAAAATAAAAAAACATAAAAAATTAAATAAAATACTTGTGTGTAAAAGTTTTTTTGTACTTTTATGATTGCTAATTAAAATTTTATAGATGGATACTCAAAAAGAACTGATTTATTCTTCATTGAAAAAGTTTTTTGGTTTTAATAGTTTTAAAGGCTTACAAGAAGAGGTGGTAACAAGTGTCATGAATAATGAAAATACATTTGTTATTATGCCTACAGGTGGTGGGAAATCGTTGTGTTATCAACTTCCTGCATTGATGAAAGATGGGACTGCAATTGTTGTTTCTCCTTTAATTGCTTTAATGAAAAATCAAGTTGATGCTATACGTGGAATATCGGAAGATAAAGGTGTTGCACATGTTTTGAACTCATCACTTAACAAAACAGAAATCAATCAAGTAAAAAAAGATATTGAAAATGGTGTTACAAAATTATTATATGTAGCTCCAGAATCACTTATTAAAGAAGAGTATTCGTCATTTTTGAAGGCTCAAAATATATCTTTTGTCGCAATTGATGAGGCGCATTGTATCTCGGAATGGGGGCACGATTTCCGTCCTGAATATCGAAATCTTAAAAATATCATCAAAGATATAGGAAATGTTCCTGTTATCGGATTGACGGCAACCGCAACTGAGAAAGTACAAGAAGACATTCTTAAAACATTAGGAATGTCTAAAGCAAAAGTATATAAAGCATCGTTTAATCGCCCTAATTTATTTTATGAGGTGCGTCCAAAAACAAAGGATGTAGAAAAAGATATCATTCGTTTTATTAATAAAAATCGAGGAAAATCAGGGATTGTCTATTGTTTGAGTAGAAAAAAAGTCGAAGAAGTTGCCCAAGTTCTCCAAGTAAACGGAGTTAATGCCTTGCCATATCATGCAGGTTTGGATTCAAAAACACGTGCCAAGCATCAAGATATGTTTTTGATGGAGGATTGCGATGTAATTGTTGCTACAATCGCTTTCGGAATGGGAATTGATAAGCCTGATGTACGTTTTGTAATTCATCACGATATCCCTAAAAGTTTGGAAAGTTACTACCAAGAAACAGGTCGTGCAGGTCGTGATGGCGGAGAGGGACATTGTTTGACTTTTTATTCATATAAAGATATTGAAAAGTTAGAAAAATTTATGGCAAATAAGCCTGTTGCAGAGCAGGAGGTCGGACATTCATTATTACAAGAGGTTGTAGGTTATGCTGAAACTTCGATGAATAGACGAAAATATTTGTTGCATTATTTCGGAGAAAATTTTGATGAAATCAATGGAGAAGGGGCTGATATGGATGATAATTCGAGAAATCCGAAGAAAAAACACGAGGCAAAAGAAGAGGTTGTAACTGTATTAAAGGTAATTAAAAATACAAATGAAATTTATAAAGCGAAAGATTTAATAAATGCTTTAATAGGTAAAGAAACAGCGCTGTTAAAATCTCATAAAACAACTGAACAAGACTTTTTTGGTGTCGGAAAAGAAAAACCAGGACATTATTGGATGGCTTTAATCCGTCAAATTTTGGTTAAAAATTTAATCCGAAAAGAAATAGAACAATATGGTGTTATCAAATTAACAGATCAAGGGAAAAATTTCATTGAAAACCCTATTTCTTTTATGATGACAGAAGACCATGTTTATGAAACTGGAGGCGATGGAGAAATTATAACAAATACAAAAAGTGCAGGTAGTGCCGATGAACAATTGGTAAAAATGTTAAAAGATTTACGTAAATCAATAGGTAAAAAATTTAATGTTCCACCTTTTGCTGTTTTTCAAGATCCTTCTATTGATGATATGTCATTGAAATATCCAATAACTCTTGAGGAATTGTCTAAAGTTCACGGAGTTGGAGAAGGAAAAGCAAGAAAATACGGTAAAGAATTTGTGAAATTAATCGCTCAATATGTTGAGGATAACGATATTATTCGCCCTGATGATTTTGTTGTAAAAAGTACAGGTACAAATTCTGCTATAAAATTATTTATTATTCAAAATACAGATAAAAAAATTCCTTTGGAAGATATCGCAAGATCGAAAGGTTTAGAGCTTCCTGAATTGATTAAAGAAATGGAAGCAATTGTATATTCTGGAACGAAATTAAAAATCAATTATATCATTGATGAATTCCTTGATGATGATCAACAAGAAGAAATTCATGAATATTTTATGGAGGCTGAAACGGACAGTATAAAAGAGGCAATGGAAGAATTTGATGGCGATTATGAAGAGGAAGAATTGCGTTTGATGCGAATTAAATTTACGAGTGAGGTAGCTAATTAGTAAAAAAAAATAAGAATGTTTAGAACAAGAAGGTTAAGAAAAACAGAAAATATTCGTCGTTTAGTACGGGAAAATAAATTGTCAGTTGATGATTTAATTTATCCTTTATTTGTAGAGGAGGGCGAAAATATAGAGAAGGAAATCGTGTCGATGCCGGGGATAAAACGCTGGTCGTTAGATAAAATTTCAAAAGAATTAGATGAGGTTGTTGCTTTGGATATTCCTGCAGTAATTTTATTTGGAATTCCTGCAAAAAAAGATGAGGTAGGTTCGGAAACGTGGAACGATGAAGGGATTATGCAACAAGCAGTTCGATTTATTAAAAAGAATTATCCGAGTTTGTACGTAATTACGGACGTTTGTTTCTGTGAATATACCGACCACGGACATTGTGGCGTTTTACACAACCACGATGTAGATAATGATGCAACCCTTGTAAATATTGCAAAACAAGTTATTTCACATGCCAAAGCAGGAGTTGATATGGTAGCGCCGTCAGGAATGATGGACGGAACAATTGCAATGATTCGTGAGAGTTTGGACAATGCGGGGTATCCGAATTTGCCAATTATGGGTTATTCTGTAAAATACGCATCAGCATTTTATGGACCTTTTAGAGACGCTGCCGATTCTGCACCAAGTTTTGGAGATAGAAGAACGTATCAAATGGATCCGTCAAACAGAGATGAAGGTTTGCGTGAAGCAACTTTTGATGATGAAGAAGGAGCAGATATTTTAATGGTAAAACCAGCAATGTCATATTTAGATATTATCCGAGATTTAAAAAATAATTTCGACCGACCAATCGCTTGTTATAATGTAAGTGGCGAATATGCAATGGTAAAAGCCGCTGCCGAAAAAGGTTGGATTGATGGAGAACGTGTAATGATGGAAAGTTTGTTATCAATGAAACGAGCAGGTGCAGATATTATCATTACCTATTTTGCTAAAGAGGTTGCAAAAGTCTTGAAAAATAAATAGTTAGATTAAGAAATATTACAATTATTGTCAAGATTAAAAAATTACATATATTTGCAGATTAAATGAAATTTACATTACAACAAATAGCGGATATTTTAGAAGGAGAAATTAAAGGAGATGCCACTCAAGAAGTTTTTAAACTATCTAAAATAGAAGAAGGGGAACAAGGTTCGCTTTCTTTTTTGGCGAATCCGAAATATGAACCTTTTATTTATACCACTAATGCAACAGCAGTCATTGTTAGCGAGGATTTTATTCCTGAAAAAGAACTTAAAACAACATTGATTGTCGTTGCCGATGCCTATAAATCATTTGCAAAATTATTAGAATTTTATAATCAAGTCAAAAATAATAAAATAGGTCGAGAGCAACCTGTTTTTATTTCGGAAACAGCCAACATCGGAACTGATGAATATATCGGTGCTTTTACCTACATCGGAAATAATGTTCACATCGGAAATAATGTAAAAATTTACCCAAATTCATATATCGGAGATAATGTAAAAATAGCAGATAATACAACTATTTATGCTGGGGTAAAGATTTATTCAGATACAGTAATTGGTAAAAATTGCAAAATACATGCAGGAACGGTTATTGGTGCTGATGGTTTTGGTTTTGCTCCTGATGAAAAAGGCGAATTTACAGCAGTTCCGCAAATAGGAAATGTCATCATTGAAGATAATGTAGATATTGGAGCAAATGCCACGATTGACAGGGCAACACTTGGTTCTACAATTATTAGAAAGGGCGTTAAATTAGATAATTTAGTTCAGATTGCTCATAATGTGGAAATCGGTAAAAATACAGTGATAGCGGCGAGTTCTGGTGTGGCAGGGTCTACCAAAATAGGAGAAAATTGCATGATAGGAGGACAGGTCGGAATTGTTGGGCATTTGAATTTAGGAAATAATCTAAAAATTCAGGCACAATCAGGTGTTACAAGAAATTTTAAAGATGGAACAGCCATCCAAGGAACGCCAGCAATGGAATATGTTAAGTTTAATAAATCTTACGTATTATTCCGAAATTTATCAAATATAGTAAATAGAGTTAATAATATAGAAAAAGAATTAAAAACTCAAAATGATGAGTAAGCAGAAGACGATTAAGGAGGCGGTTACACTTAAAGGAGTGGGATTGCATACAGGAAATGAGGTAACAATGGTTTTGAAACCTGCACCAGAAAATCATGGATTTGCTTTTAAAAGAGTAGATTTAGAAAATCAACCAATTATAAAAGCCAAAGCAGAATATGTAACAACCACAGAAAGAGGTACAAACATGGAAAGTAATGGCGTTTCTATTAATACTTCGGAACATGTTTTGGCGGCAGCCGTAGGCTTAGGAATTGACAATTTATTGATTGAGTTAAATGCCTCAGAGCCACCAATAATGGATGGTTCTTCAAAATATTTTATTGAAGCTTTAGAAAAAGCAGGAATTGTAGAACAAAATGAAGATGTTGATGAATATGTTGTAACAGAGGTGATTAGCTTTAGAGATGAGAAAACAGGTAGTGAAATAATGATTGTTCCTGCTGATGAATATCAAGTTACTACAATGGTAGATTTTGGAACTAAAGTATTAGGAACACAAAATGCAAATCTTGATCATATTTCTGATTTCAAAAAAGAAATTTCTGAAGCTCGTACTTTTAGTTTTCTTCATGAAATAGAAATGCTTTTAGAGCATGATTTAATTAAAGGAGGAGATTTGAATAATGCCATTGTTTATGTTGATAAAGAGTTGTCAGATAAGACAATGGATAAACTTAAAAAAGCGTTTAATAAAGATAAAATAAGTGTTACTCCAAACGGAATTTTAGATAATTTAGAGTTACGTTGGACTAATGAGGCAGCTCGTCATAAATTATTAGATGTTGTTGGTGATTTAGCATTGATTGGTACACGAATTAGAGGAAAAGTTATCGCTACAAAGCCCGGGCATTATGTTAATACAATGTTTGCTAAAAAAATGGCAAAATTGATAAAACAAGAAAAGAAAAATGCTGTTCCAAAAGTAGATTTACATCAAGAACCACTTATGGATGTAAATAAAATAATGTCTATTTTACCTCACAGACCACCGTTTTTATTGGTAGATAAAATATTTGAGCTTACCGATACTTATGTAGTAGGTATGAAAAATGTGACAATGCATGAGGATTTTTTTGTTGGGCATTTCCCAGGAGCTCCTGTTATGCCAGGAGTATTACAAATAGAGGCAATGGCTCAATGTGGTGGGATTTTAGTACTTAGTACAGTTCCTGATCCTGAAAATTATTTGACATATTTCATTAAAATGGATAATGTTAAATTTAAAAGAAAAGTATTACCGGGTGATACGTTAATATTTAAAAGTGAGTTAATTACCCCAATAAGACGAGGAATTGCTCACATGAGTGCAAAGGCTTATGCGAATGGAAAATTAGTTTGTGAAGCAGAGTTAATGGCACAAATTTCGAAAGTGAAGTAAAAAATAAAATTATGAATCAACCATTAGCATACGTGCATCCAGGAGCAAAAATAGCTCAAAATGTTGTTGTAGAGCCTTTTACAACAATACATAATAATGTTGAAATAGGAGAGGGAACTTGGATAGGTTCTAATGTTACCATTATGGAAGGAGCTAGGATAGGAAAAAATTGTAGGATTTTCCCCGGTGCTGTAATTTCTGCAATTCCGCAAGATTTAAAATTTGACGGAGAGGAAACAACAGTTGAAATCGGTGATAATGTTACAATTCGTGAGTGTGTAACAATTAACAGAGGTACATCGGATAGAATGACAACAAAAATCGGCGATAACTGTTTAATTATGGCGTATTGTCATGTAGCTCATGATTGTATTGTAGGAAATAATTGTATTTTTTCTAATAATACAAACTTAGCGGGACATGTTACTGTTGGAGATAGTGCTATTCTTGCAGGATTGGTTGCTGTTCATCAATTTGTTACTATTGGAGCTTATGCTTTTGTTTCAGGAGGTTCGTTAGTTCGTAAAGATGTACCACCTTATGTAAAAGCAGCAAGAGAGCCTTTATCATACGTAGGAGTTAATTCTGTCGGATTACGTAGAAGAGGTTTCTCCACTGAAAAAATAAGAGAAATTCAGAATGTGTATAGAATTTTATTTCAGAAAAAATTAAATAATGTTCAGGCTTTGGAATTTATAGAGGCTGAATTAGAGGCGACTCCTGAAAGAGATTTAATAATTCAATTTGTGAGAAATTCACATAGAGGAATAATGAGAGGATTTGGGCAGTAAAAGCCTAATCTTGAAGTAAATAAAAATGTAAAATTAGCGAACGACCACTTATATTTCGCACTCATTCAGAGGATTAAGGAAGTGGGTTTATTATGGCAACAACATCAGATATTAAAAAAGGATTATGTATTAAGTATAATCATGATATTTTTAAAATTATTGAATTTTTACACGTAAAACCAGGTAAAGGTCCTGCTTTTGTAAGAACAAAATTGAAAAGTGTGACAACAGGAAAAGTAATTGATAATACATTTTCTGCTGGTCATAAAATCGAAGATGTTCGTGTAGAAACTCATAAATTTCAGTATTTATATTCAGAAGGAGAAACATTACACTTTATGAATACAGAAGATTATAATCAAATTACACTTCAAAAAAAGGTTGTTGATGGAGCCGATTTCATGAAAGAAGGAGAGGTTGTAACGATTTTAATTAATACTGAAGATGATATGCCATTATCAGTTGAAATGCCATCGCATGTTATTTTAGAAGTAACGCACACAGAGCCCGGTGTAAAAGGAAATACTGCAACAAATGCTACAAAACCTGCAACAGTAGAAACAGGGGCAAGAGTTAATGTTCCGTTGTTTATAAATGAGGGAGATAAAATTAAAATTGATACAGAAAAAGGAGCATATACAGAAAGAATTAAAGAGTAATTTTTTAAAATTAACTTTAAATCTTGACTAAAAAATAAAATAATTTTAAGGTAATTATAAAAATATAGTTATCTTTGTTCATCGTAAAATAAAAAATAAAAACTAATGAGTGTTTTAGTAAATAAGAATTCAAAAATTATCGTACAAGGTTTCACAGGAGGTGAAGGAACTTTTCACGCAGAACAAATGATTGAATATGGAACTCCAATCGTAGGAGGGGTTACACCGGGAAAAGGAGGTCAAGAGCATTTAGGGAAACCTGTATTTAATACGGTTGATGAGGCTGTAAAAAAAGTAGGAGCAGATACATCTATTATTTTCGTTCCGCCTGCATTTGCAGCAGATGCAATTTTTGAGGCTGCTGAAGCAGGAATTAAAGTAATTATTTGTATTACAGAAGGAATTCCAACAGCGGATATGGTTAAGGTTAAAAACTATATTGATAAATTAGAAGATTGTACTTTGGTAGGTCCTAACTGTCCAGGAGTAATTAGTCCAGAAGAGGCGAAAGTAGGAATTATGCCAGGATTTATTTTCAAAAAAGGTAAAGTAGGAATTGTTTCCAAGTCAGGAACTTTAACATATGAAGCTGCTGACCAAGTTGTTAAGCAAGGTTACGGAATCACAACAGCTATTGGTATTGGTGGAGACCCAATTATTGGAACTACAACTAAAGAGGCTGTTCAATTATTAATGAATGATCCTGATACTGAAGCAATTGTAATGATTGGAGAGATTGGAGGGCAATTAGAAGCAGAGGCAGCTCGTTGGATTAAAGAGGATGGAAATAGAAAACCTGTTGTTGGATTTATTGCAGGGCAAACAGCTCCAGCAGGACGTACAATGGGGCATGCAGGTGCAATTGTAGGAGGATCTGATGATACTGCTCAAGCAAAAATGAAAATTTTAGCTGAAAATGGTGTTCATGTAGTAGAATCACCTGCTAAAATTGGGGAAAAAGTTGCAGAGGTTTTAAAATAATATTTATTAAAAATAAATACTAAAAATGTGAGTTTAAGGATAATTTAAACTCACATTTTTTTATGAATAATATTTTAAGCAGTCTTTGTACACTTCTTTTAGTTCATTTACCAAACTTTTTGGTTTGATAATTTTTACTTCTTTTCCGAAAGATAATAATTCCATTATAAAATCGTAGGTGATGTCTAATTTTAAACGAATTTTAAATTCGGTTTCATTGTCTTTTAAAATTTCTTGTGAATGATGTAAAGGCAAGGTTTTGATGTATCTTCCTTGCATTTCAGAAAATGACAATATAATTTCTTGTGGTTTTTCATTTCCCCAAGCCTTAATTCCGAAGGAATATTTGTAATATTCGGCAACATTAAAATCCTTTGGATAAATAAATTTTTGTTTAGTAATTTCTAAATCAGAAACTCTGTCTAAGGCAAAGTTTTTTATTTTGTTGTCTTTTAAATCTTTGCCAACGAGATACCAGCGATTTCTTGCTTCTTTCAGAGCATAAGGTTCGAGCGTTCTTTCGGTAATTTTATCTTCCCAAAATTTTTGATGATGAAACTTGACTAAAACTTGATTTTTAATAGCGTGTAAAATACCATATAAATGCTCTGTGCCTTTTGATTTTCGTTTTTCAAAATGAATAAAATCAGAAACTCTATCAGATATGTTTAATGCGTTAAAAGTATCAAAAGCCTCCAAAACACGATGACTTGCATCGCTATCTTCATCTACTATTTTGTATTTTTTTAGACTTCTGTCATACTGAATATCAATGTTGTACAAGGAACGAATATCGTCCAAATCTCGCTGAAAAGTACGTTTTGAAATGATAAAATCATAACCTTGTAAATCGCTTTCTCGTTTTAAACTGTGTAAAATTTCATCAAAACTCGCTGGTGTTTTTCGTAATTTATTGATGATTAGATTGTATCTTGATATGGTTTCTCTTTTTGACATTTTTTGTGTTTTCTGATTTGTTTTACAAAGATAAAAAACTTAAACGTCAAAATATGTCGTTTTATAGTGAAATCACAAAATAGGTGTAGGACAATATTGTTTTCTTTTACAATTTATGCAATGTTTACCTATCCAAAGTTGGTCAATTTGTTCTATTACTGCATTGATTAAATACTCGTCATCAGTTAAAATTCCTGTTTCAAAATTTCGGTGGTTTTTACTTTTCATTCCTAGTCCTGCACCTGTGAGATTTGCAGAGCCAATATACGCCAATTTCATATCAAAAATTATAATTTTAAAATGAATACGAGGGCAAAGTAATTGTTCAATTCCATAATTTAAGTTATGATATTTTTTAAAATCTCGT
>PDWI01004471.1_pt1 | contig 18734 bp, 13 predicted proteins | sample 1430891 | NCBI WGS metagenome assembly PDWI01 (sample SAMN01162508, study PRJNA174530) | Oral metagenome, whole genome shotgun sequencing project. | biome: Marine environment; feature: Marine mammal; material: Swab sample of the gingival sulcus; isolation source: swab sample of gingival sulcus...
GTCAATCAGCCGAATGCAAAGGACGGCCTTGATGTGTTAGGCAAGGTGGGCGGCTTTGAGATCGGCGGTATTGCTGGTTTGATTCTGGGGGCGGCTGCCCATCGAAAGCCGGTGGTGCTGGACGGTTTTATCTCCACTGCCGGGGCCTTGATTGCCTGTAAAATCGAGCCTTTTATTCGGGATTACCTGATTTTTTCCCATCGGTCGGTAGAGCCTGGTCATAAATATATGCAGGAAATGCTGGGCTGCACAAGGCCGCTTCTGGATCTGAATCTGAGGCTTGGCGAGGGTACCGGCGGCGTGCTGGCTATGAATTTGGTTGAGGCAGCGGCTGCGGTATTAACCGAGGTGGCCACCTTTGAGGAGGCGGCGGTTGCTCAGGCAAATAAATAGCGGCCTTCTACAAGATGTCCGGCAAAAATAAGAACCTGTTTGGCGGGCTTCTGGCTGCCGTCAGCTTTTTGACCATTTTTCCGGTTGGCCGGGCAGTTCAGAATGAGGATGATTTTAAGCGGGGGCTGATTTGGTTTCCGCTGGTAGGGCTTGGCATCGGCGTTCTGGCGGCTGGCATAGTCTGGATGCTTTCCTTACTGCTGCCTCTTTCCTTGGTTAGTCTTACTGCCGTATTTTTATTAAGTTTTATTTCCGGATTTTTGCATGTTGACGGCCTGGCAGATACTGCCGATGGTTTTTTAAGTTCCAGACCTAAGGAGCAGATGCTTGCGATTATGCGGGACTCCAGAATCGGGGTAATGGGAGCCGCCTCGCTAATCTTTCTTTTTCTATGCAAATACGCCGCTCTAGCCAGCATGAACCTTAAATTTTTATTGTTATCCTGCCTGATTATGCCCATTGTCGGCCGATGTGCCATTACCGTGCAAATGACAATGCTGCCTTATGCCGGAAAACCGGGCGGGCTGGGCAATATCTTTGCATCTTCCGGCTTAAAACGGGCCTGCCTTTTATCGGTCTTGTTTTTGGCGGCCGCCACTGCCCTGATGTTTTATGGGCAAGGCATTAAAATCATCGCGGTTTTCCTGATTTTTAATCTTTTTTTTGCCGGCTGGTGCAAAAGAAAAATCGGCGGCTATACTGGCGATACCCTTGGGGCGGCCTGTGAGCTTTCGGAGCTGGCAGCCGCCTTATCCCTGTGCATAAATTTAAGGTGAAAATATTTTGGACAGGCATGGCGGCAATATATATCGGCTAAAAAGGCAGCAGCCCAAACTTGCAGATAAAATTATTGATTTTAGTGCCAATATCAATCCGCTTGGCCCGCCGCCCTGGCTGCGCGGGGTGATCAGCCGGGCGGTCAGCGATATTAGCCATTATCCAGATCCGGAATATCTGGATTTGAAGCAGGCCGCCGCCAAAAATTACGGCACCAGTCTGGAAAATATCGTGGTCGGTAATGGCTCTACCGAAATCCTGTTTAATTTTCTGCACATATTAAACCCAGCCAGGGTGGTGATTCCGGTGCCTTCCTATATAGATTATCTGAACAGTGTCAGGCAGGCAGGGATTCCCTGCGAGCTTTTCTATCTGCCGGAAAGTGATAATTTTCGTCTTTCGCCGGAAAAAATTATCAGCATCCTTAAACCTTCAGACCTGCTGATTATCGGCAGCCCCAATAACCCGACCGGCCAGCAGGTTCAGGCCGGAGACATTTTGCATATGGCCGGGCAGCGGCCGGAGGTCTGTTTTCTGGTGGATGAGTCCTTTCTTGATTTTGCGAGTAACGGCGAAAGGATCGGCGGCCGGAAAAATAATATTTTCACCCTGAACTCCCTGACCAAGTTTTATGCCATTCCCGGCCTGCGTCTGGGTTTTGCCGTTTTTCCGCCGGAGCTGGCGGCTGGAATCAACCGGATTACGCCGCCCTGGTCGGTCAATACCATTGCTGACGCGGTGGGCCGGGCCTGTCTTGAAGACAAGGTTTTTAAGGCCGAAGTATCGCGTAAATTCAAAAAGATAAAAACAGAATTTATTGACAGTCTTGCCCCTATAAAAGGACTGAAATTATTTCCGTCTGCGGCCAATTTTATGCTGGTCAAGATAATCGGTAATAAAAAGCTCGATGATCTGCAAGGTTATCTGCTTGACCAGGGGCTTATAATCAGAAATTGCGGTAATTTTAAGGGATTGGATAACTCATTTTTCAGGCTGGCGGTTAAGGACGGGCCGGAAAACCAGCGGATGTCCGAGGCCCTGACCGCATATTTTATGCCGCCTGCAAGGAAAAAAAGGCCGATAAAAAAAACTGCCGCCCGCCTGATGTTTCAAGGCACCTGTTCCAATGCCGGTAAATCCCTGCTGACTGCTGCCCTATGCCGCATTTTGCTGCAGGACGGAATTAAAACCGCCCCGTTTAAGGCCCAGAATATGTCCCTTAATTCCTTCGTTACCAGAGACGGCGGCGAGATGGGGCGGGCCCAGGTGGTGCAGGCCCAGGCGGCCAAAATTGACCCGGAGGTGCGGATGAATCCGGTGCTGCTAAAACCCGGTTCCGAGCTTGGCAGTCAGGTAATTGTCATGGGCAAGGCGGTTGGTAATATGGATATTGGCCGCTATATCAAATATAAACGTGAGATTTGGCCGACCGTAACTGGATGTTACAGGTCGCTGGCCGAAGAATTTGAGGCGGTTATTCTGGAGGGTGCCGGGTCACCGGGGGAAATCAACCTTAAACAGGATGATATTGTTAATATGAAAATGGCTGAATATGCCAAGGCCCCGGTGCTGCTGGCCGGAGATATTGACCGGGGCGGGGTATATGCCTCGTTTATCGGCATTATGGAGGTGCTGGAGGAATGGGAGCGGAAGCTGGTCAGGGGCTTTGTGGTCAATAAATTCCGGGGTGATCAGTCCCTGCTGGAGCCTGCCCATCAGCAGCTGCTGGCTAGAACCGGACGGAAAGTGCTGGGCGTTGTGCCTTATTTAACCGGGCTTTCCATCCCGGAAGAAGACTCGGTGTCTTTCAAATCTGGTCAGATTAAGCCGCAGCCGCCCGCGGCGGAAGCGGTTGAGATAGTGGTGATTGATCTGCCCCATATCTCAAATTTTACCGATATTGAGCCTTTTTATGATGAACCGGATGTCCATCTTCGGGTGGTATCTGCGGCAGATGAATTTGGCAGGCCGGATCTGGTGATTCTGCCCGGTTCCAAAAATGTTTTTTACGATCTGCAATATCTAAAGGATTGCTCACTTGCGGCCAAGCTGCTTGATTATGTCGGAAATGGGGGCGAGATTATCGGCATCTGCGGCGGCTATATGATGCTCGGCCAGTCGATTGACGATCCTTTCGGTGTGGAAGGCAGTGGACGGGCAGCCGGACTTGGCCTGCTTGATATTCATACCAAACTGGCAAGGGAAAAGCGGCTGGTTAGAAGAGAGGGCATCCATCTTGGCTCCGGCCTGAAAATCCGGGGCTATGAAATCCATCATGGGGAAACAGGCTCATCTACGGCAAAACTGCTGCAGTTTACCGATGGTTCCGGCTGCGGCCATGCATCACCTGATGGCCGGATCTGGGGAACATTTTTACATGGCCTCTTTGATGATGACCGGTTTAGAAGATGGCTTATCGATCAAAAAAGGGCAGAAAAGGGCCTGCCACCCCAAAATACCATTCTGGCACCCTATGATATTGAAAGTTCGCTGGATTATCTGGCTGAACAGGTGAGAAAAAGTCTTGATATGGAAAAAATCTATGCCATGATGGGGCTATAATGGCTGCTTGCCTGATTGCCTTGGCCTTTATGCTGGATCTGCTACTGGGCGACCCCCGCTGGCTGCCGCATCCGGTTAAATTTATTGCCCTTTTATCCTGCCGTCTTGAAAAGATTACCAGAACCAGGCTGTCCAGCCTGCATGCCGGGTTTATAACTGCGTCCATGACCATCATGATCACGGCTCTGGCCGCCTCGGCAGTGCTTGCCGCCGCCCTTTTTCTGCATAAAATATGCCTTTATATGATGGCGGTTATTTTTCTATACACCTGTATTGCCGCAAGGGATCTAGTGCAGCATAGCAAAAATGTCTATACAGCCCTAAGGCCGAAACCGGATATTGGCCGGGCCGCCAGTCAGCTAGGCATGATGGTCGGGCGTGATACCGCCGAGATGAACGAGGAAAAAATCATTACCGCCGCCGTGGAAAGCGTGGCCGAAAATGTGGTGGACGGCGTAACCGCCCCCCTGTTCTGGGTCAGCCTGTCAGCCGCCTGCGCCAGCCAGCCGATAACGGCAGTTTTTCTGGCGGTGATCGGCGGCCTGCTTTATAAGGCGGTAAACACCATGGACTCCCTGTTCGGCTATAAAAATGACCGCTATCGGCAATTCGGTAAAACCGCCGCTAGACTAGATGATGCGGCCAATTTTATTCCGGCCAGAATAACCGGATTGGTTATAGTTGCCGCCGCCTTCATTTGCCGGGCAGACGGACGGGGAGCGATGCAGGTTTTGGTCAGAGACAGGAAAAATCATAGCAGCCCCAATGCCGGACACCCGGAAGCCGCCTTTGCCGGTGCCTTAGCCATGCGGTTTGGCGGCCCGGCCAGTTATGGCGGCCAAGAGGTGGATAAACCCTATATCGGCAGCAAGAGCCAGCCGATTACAGCCGAGAAAATCCTGCAGGCCAACCGTCTGGCCTTGGTTACGGCCATAATCTTTGTATGGTTCTGCCTTTTGCTGACTGGCTACCGCTTTTTGTTCATCAGATAAAAGCCCAGCAGAAAGGCGGGCAGGCCGATAAATATCTGCTGACCATGCAGCAGAACAAGGCCGTACATACAGAGCAGCAGGCCGATGGTGATCCGGTGGTTCATATGGTTTTTCCGGTTTTTTCAACAGCCATGATTTATCTCCTGCCATAGTTTCTGCAAGATTTTGGGCGATACCTTCTGCCTGGTCTTAAGCTCGGGGGCAAAAAGAGCGATATGGTATTCATATACCAGGGTTTGGTAGCGGGCAATTAGCTGCTGGCAGGCAGAACTGGTATCTTTTCGGCCAAGCATGTCCAGATTGCCCAGATATACGGCATATTTAGCCGCCTTTTCCCTTTCCCCGGCCGGATTAGCGTAAGCTCGTTCCGTGCGTATTTTCAGGCTTTGCAGAAGCCGGTCGCTGTCCATAACCTGCTTATGAGTAAATATCTTATGGAAATTGCGGGGTAAAAACATCTCTGCCGTCTGGTTAAGGCCGCTAAATATCTTTTCATCAAGACCGCCGTTTTTTTTGGCAAGCTGATGAAATTTTGCAATGGCCCGGCGGGTTTCCACCGATAATTTTATCCTGAAAACAGTCTTCTCCAGCCTTTCATTGCATAAGCTGGCAAAACCCTCGGCCTTAACTTCCTGCACGGTTTGGCAAAACTTTTCTTTAGAATGGATTGTGCCGTTATGGCAGCCGAAAATGCCCGACAGGATAAAAAATATAAAATCCTCGGCCAGTTTGTTTTTGCCTTTCTGACTGCCGAAAAAATATGCGGCAGACGGGGCGGCCAGGCAGCTTAGGCAATGCTTTCTGACTGATTTATACTGGGCGGCAAATTGCAGCCGATAAAGAAAGGTCATGCCGATATTATTTTGTCTTGCGGCCTGCTCCCTGCTTTCCAAAAACTCAACGCTTACGCCGCCCTGATCCGGTTTGGGGCAAAGGGCCGGATAGATTATCCCTTGAGCTTCTCCAGCCTTGGTGTACAGGATAATTTGGGCATCAAGCTCCTTGAAATCCCAGCTTCTATAAACCTTACCTCGGTGTCCTTCGATCAGCTCGGCGGCCCTTGCATCGGGGGCAAGCAAGGAGCTTTCACCAGTGGTTTCCCCCGCCGTTTTTTGGCTAAGAAGTGCAAGATCCCTGCCTACGGCAATCACCCGATCCTGACTGTAAATAACAAATCTGGGGGTAAGATGTAGCGGCAGCATCTTTGGCCAGTCATCTCTTTTGACCGAAATTTTGAAAAATTTGAAGATAGACCTTTCCAATGCCCCATGCAGCCCGCCCCGGCCAAAGTCAATATCATCCAGAATCCGGTCGATGGTAAGGTTTAGCGGCACCAGATGCTTACGGATGGACTTGGGCAGCCCCTTCAGCATAACCTGCAATTTTTGCGGCAAAAGACCGGGAACCAGCCAGTCAAACCGCTCCGGCCGCAGATTGGGCATCAGACCAGCCGGAATATGGATGCTCATACCGTCATCTTCCGCCCCGGGAGAAAATTTATAACTGATTTTAAGGGTAAGACTGCCCAGTTCAATTACTGACGGATAATCGGCAAGCTCGCTTTTTTCAGGAGTTCTGGCCAGAATATCCTGCTCGGTCATTTTCAGCTTTCGGCGGCCCTGCCTGTTTTTAGCCAGAAAACGGTTCAGGCTGGGCCGATTATAAACAGATTCGGGCAGTCTTTCCTGATAAAAATCAATAAGCTGCATATCATCTACAATTATATCGCTGCGCCGGGTCTTATCTTCCGCCTTCTGCCATTTTTGGATCAGCCGGATATTATGCTGCAGAAAATCATAATTGCCGGTGATATTATTTTCCAGCAGTGCCGACCGGATAAAGATCGCCCGCGCCTCTGACCGGTGTTTTGGGCTCCGGCCATAATTTGCCCTTCTTGCCCCGATAATCGGCAGGCCAAACAGGCTGACTGTTTCATCGGCGATGACCTGGCCGCTTTTTTTATCCCATCTGGGATTGGTCAAGGCGTATTTGCAAAGATGTTTACCGGTTATTTCCAGCCATTCCGGTTCTATGGTAGCAACATTTATGGCATAGAGCCTGCTGGTCTCCATAAAGGCGGCGGCCATGATCCAGTCCCCCGATTTTTTGAATAGATGAGAGCCGGGGAAAATCATCAGCTCAAGACCCTGCGGGCCGCGGTAAAGATTATCCCTAGTTTTCTGGGCAATATTTCGCAAATAACCGGCGGTAAGGGCCAGGTGGATTTGGTCATAGCCCGCCTCTTCATGATTAAATCTGATCTTTTTTCTGGCTTTCAGGATGCGTCCCATCTGTTCATGCAGGTCAATCCACTCCCGCATTCTCTGGAAGGACAAGAAATTGCCCTTGCAGAATTTTTTAAGTTTTCCCCAGCTATGGCCGCCGTCAAATTCCTGCTGGAGAGCCTGCCAGATGCCCAGCAGGGTAAGGAAATCCGACTGCGGATGATGAAATTTCCGGTGGGCAAGCCCGGCCTCATGCTCCTGACCGGCAGGCCGCACCCTTGGGTCCTGGATGGCCAGGGCCGAGGCGATAATTTGTATTTCGGTCAGGCAGCCCTGCTGGTTTGCTTCCAGAATAATTCTTGAAATACAAGGGTCTATGGGAATATCTGCCATAAATTTACCCTTACTAGTCAGCCTGCCGGAGCTGTCTATGGCCCCAAGCTCCCGCAGCAGTCTTTCGCCGTCCCGCACGGCTTGCGGCCGGGGGGCTTCGACAAAGGGAAAATCCAGCGGTGAACCAAGATTAAGGCGGGTCATTTGCAGGATAACATTGGCCAGATTGGCTCTTTTTATCTCCGGCAGGGTGAATTTATCCCGGCTGGCAAAATCTTCCCTAGAGTAAAGACGCAGGCAGATGCCGGGGCCTACCCGGCCGCAGCGCCCTTTCCGCTGGTCGCAGGCGGCCTGTGAAATCCTGGTAACCGGCAGGCTGGTGGTCTTGGCCCTGGCATTATACTGCGATATTCTGGCCAGACCGGTATCCACCACATAGCGGATGCCCGGCACGGTTACCGAGGTCTCCGCCACATTGGTACTGACCACTATCTTGGGCTGATGGTATGACTTGAAAACCTTGCCTTGATCGGCTCCCTGCAGCCGGCCAAACAGTGGTAGAATTACCGCATCCTTGATACTGCCGCCCAAACTTTCACAGCACTGGCGGATATCCTTTTCGGTAGGCAGAAAAACCAGCATATCCCCCGGCTCTTCCGACTCCCTGAATTCCTGAACCGCCTTGATGCAGTGTTCTAGATAACTCTGTTCAGTCTCCTGGGACGCAAAAGGTGCATATCTTACCTCAACCGGATAGGTTTTCCCCTCAATGCTTAAAATGGGGGCATGATTAAAATGATTGGAAAAAGTCTGGGCATCAATGGTAGCCGAGGTGATAATTATTTTTAGTTCAGGCCGCCTGCTTTGCAGTTTTTTCAGATAACCCAGAATAAAATCGATATTCAGATTCCGCTCATGGGCCTCATCCACTATAATAATATCATATGCTCGTAAATCCGGGTCATTTGCGGTTTCGGCCAGTAAAATGCCGTCGGTCATAAATTTTATTCTGGTTTCCGGCGAGGTGCGGTCAGAAAACCTTATTTTATACCCAACCAGCCCGCCAAGACTGCCAAGCTCTTCCCGAACCCTTGCCGAAACGGTGGCGGCAGCGATTCTTCTTGGCTGGGTGCAGCCGATCATTTTTTTATCACTGCCCAGAAATTCAAGGCACATCTTGGGCAATTGGGTGGTCTTGCCCGAACCGGTTTCCCCTTCAATAACAAGCACCTGATTGGCGGCAAGCAGTTCTATAATTTCATGGCGGTAACTGCTTACCGGTAGATTATCCGGGTAATTTATATTCATCCTGCCGGTTATAACCAGATTGTAAGTTCACTTAGAGCCGTCGATTTCAGTAAATACGTCTCTTCTATTTTAATGGCAATTTTTTGCGTATTATCAAATAGTTCCTGCATAGCCCAATGATGAATTTGCTCTTTTGAACCCTGATAATAATTTGCAACATGCCCCCACATATGCTGCAGGGCATTTTTTAGTCCGCCGGGGGAAGGGGGCGTACGCAGCTTTTCTGTCAGTATCTGACAAAGTTCTGAAAAATCATCATTTGGCGGCATTTGCGAGACCTTTCTGCCGATTTTCTTGTACATCGGTATATCTCTTGCCATCACCGAATATTTATGCTGGCTCCAAAGCTCCTGCGGGGTTTGGGGCAAAGGAATCCGCCCCTTGTCCTTTGATTTATATTTTTCGGTTAGAATTTTAAGCTGCCCCATTGGTTTATCAATATAAACAGGCGGCCAGATTCCTTGATTACCGGGCAGCTTAACCGGGCTTTGCTCGTTGTAATTTCTTAATTTCATTTCCGCCGCCAATAAATTATGCCGCATGGTCAAGGCCCAGCCGTATTCCAGCCACCGAAGGGTTTCTGGATGCCTGGAATAGCCCTTTTTCTGATTGGTAATAATCGAGACTATGCCGTGTAATTCCCGGTGTTCTCCAAGCAGGCTTTGTCTGTTCAGGTAGCCTGGACTTATGTCCCAAATTCTCATTTTTTTTAGCTGGTTGAATTGATAAAAAGCTCGGCTAACATAATACGCTAATATCACTTGGTAAATAATAATTTTCATATTGACATAATATTGCGGCTATGCTAAACTTTACTTGTAATTTCAGTTAAATAGGGAAGGTGAAACTAAAAAAACATCCGTAATCCATCTGGATTGTCTATCATCATGTGGTTAAAAGTTGCCGTAGCGGCACCCATCTATCAAAGCCTGTCATATGCCCTGCCTGATGATTTTTCTGCAGGGGAAGGGCTGGTCGGCAGGCGGGTTCTGGTCCATCTTGCCGGCCGGAGAATAACCGGCTATGTGCTTGATTTGGAAGAACCTTACGAAACCGAATATGAGGTAAAACCCATCCTTAAATTTCTGGATCAGTTTCCGGTCTTTCATCCGAAAATGGTGCAGTTTTTTGAATGGACTGCCAAATATTACCACTCGCCGATCGGCATGGTAATCAAGGCGGCCCTGCCCAAGGGGCTGACCTTCAAAAGTGCCAAACAAATTGTGGTGCTGGATAGGCATAAGCTCACCGCCTTGATTGAAAATCTAAAGGATAATTCTCCGTTTTTGGAGCTGCTGGAGAAAGAGCGTCTTAGCACCAGCAAAACTGCGGCCCTGCTTAAAGATAGGGAAACCGCAAAACAGGTGCAGCATCTAGCCCGGGAAAGGGCGGTGCAGGTGGAAGAGGTGCTGCTGAAAGATAAGGTCAAGGCCAAGTTTGAAACCTGCTGCCAGCTTAGTGAAGAATGCAAAAATAAATTGGCCGGAGTAGAAAATGCCGCTGATTTCCAGGAGTTTGATCACCTTCTGCCGCAATTTTTCAAAGACCTGAAACTGATTGAACGAAAGACCATCTATTTTATCCGGCAAAATACGCTGCACGGTCAAAAAGATCATCTGCCGCAGGCCGCCCTGAACAAGCTGTACAGCGGTGCCGGTAAGGCTTTGCCGAGCTTAACCAACAAGGGCCTGGTGGAGAAAATATCCCGCAGAATTTTCCGCAGCCCCTTTGGCGGTGAATATATCGAGAGAAAAATCCCCGAGCAGCTTACCGCCGAGCAGCAGCAGGTGATAACTGAACTTAAAGGCTCTTTGGAGCAAGGTATTTTCCGGCCCTTTTTGCTTTACGGCGTAACCGGCAGCGGCAAGACCGAGGTTTATTTAAGAGCCGCTCAAAAAACGGTTGCGCTGGGGCGGGATGTGCTGGTGCTGGTGCCGGAAATTGCCCTTGCCACCCAGCTCGAATCGCAGTTTTTTTCAAGGTTCGGCGGGCAAGTGGTGATGCAGCATTCCGGCCTTGCTGCCGGGGAAAAATATGACCAATGGTATAACGCCCTGTCCGGCAAGGCAAAAATTGTTATCGGGGCAAGGTCGGCGGTTTTCAGCCCCTTGCAGAATATTGGTCTGATTATTGTCGATGAAGAGCATGATTCCGCCTTTAAGCAGGATGATAGTTTCAGATATAATGGCCGGGATTTGGCCGTGCTGCGCGGCAAGCTGGAGCAGGCGGTGGTGCTGCTTGGCTCGGCTACGCCATCCATCACCAGTTATCATAATGCCGAAACCGGAAAATATACGCTTCTAACCATGAAAAACCGGGCCGGCAAGCAAAGCCTGCCCAGGGTCAAGGTGGTGGACATCAAAAAAAACGCCCCCAACCGCAAAACCAAAATCTTCTGGCCGCAGCTAGAGCATGCCCTTGCTGAAAATTACGCCAATAATCAGCAGTCGATGGTGCTGCTAAACAGGCGGGGCTTTTCTTCCGTGATGGTCTGCCGGGACTGCGGCGGCCAGATGCAATGCAGACACTGCAACGTCTCCCTGACCTATCATAAGGCGGCCAACCGTTTAATCTGCCATTATTGCGGTTTTAATCTTTGTGCCGAAACGGTATGCGAGGTTTGCCGCTCCGACAAGCTGATTCCGGTTGGTTTCGGCACCGAACGGGTGGCAGAGGAGTTGGCGGCGATTTTGCCGACTGCCGCCATTGCCCGGCTTGATTCCGATACCACCAGAAATAAAAGGGAATTTCTGAAAACCTTAAAGCGTATGTACGAAGGTAAAATTGATGTGATGGTGGGAACCCAGATGATAGCCAAGGGGCATGATTTCCCCGGCGTTACCCTGGTCGGCGTGGTCTATGCCGACAGCGGCCTGCATATGCCTGATTTTCGGGCCGGAGAAAAGACCTTTCAGCTAATCAGCCAGGTAACCGGACGGGCCGGACGGGGCGAGCAGCCCGGGCGGGTGATCATTCAGACCATGCAGCCCGAACATTATGCCATCAGTTTTGCCAAGACCCATCAATATCAGGAATTTTACCAGCATGAACTAAAAATCCGCTGCCCGCCTGATTTTCCGGCCTATCCGCCCTTGGTCAGGCTGCTGGCCGTTCATATAGACGGGCTGGATGAGCAGAAGGTGCAGGAGACTTCGGTTAATATCTGCCGCTATCTTAATGACTGGTGCGGCCAAAACTGCCGGTCAGGCGAGCGGCCGGAAATCCTAGGCCCTGCCCCGTCGCCGCTGGAAAGGATAAAGGAAAAATACCGTTTTCAGATTTTGGTCAAGGCCGCCGGGCATGAGCTTTTGGGCAGAATGGCAAGGGCAATACTGGCCGAAAAATCCGCCTTGAAGGTCGGCGGAGATACCGGCATACTGCTTGATATTGATCCAGAAAATATGATGTGATTATTGGGAAAAAGCGGCTAAAAAGAGTACCATTTCTTCTTCTTGGCGGCAAAGATCACAGCCTGATTTCTGCCGCCGCCCTTAGCCTCGTAAAGGGCAGTATCTGCCTGACTTATCAAATCATTCTTGCTGAAATCATCGACCACCGCCGGTTTGCAGGAAGCCACGCCAAAGCTGGCAGTTACCCGATATTCTTCCCGGCCGTCATCAAAAATATGCTCTTCGATGACCAGCCTTAATTTTTCGGCCACGCCCAAGGCATCCTCTCCGCCAGTTTCGGGGAGAATTACGGCAAACTCCTCGCCGCCGTATCTGGCTAGGATGTCGTATTTTCTGATGTTATCCTGAATGATTTTACAAAACTCCTTCAGGATAAAATCGCCGACCTGATGACCATATTTATCATTAAATTTTTTGAAGTGATCAATATCAGTAAAAATAAGCGAGACCAGCCCCTCATTGCGGATGGCCCGGCTAATTTCCTGCTCCAGTGCATTTTGAAAATACCGATGATTATAAACCTCGGTCAACCCATCCACATTGGCAAGATTAGCCAGAATTTTATTTTTTTCCTCCAGATCTTTTGCCAGGGTTTCAAGCTCGATTTTGGCCTTGATCAGCTCCTTGTTCATCTGGTCATAATCAAGGTTAAGCAGACTGAGGCGGATATTTGCCTCCTGCAGGATTTCCTGGATTGACCGCGTTTTCTTGATTTTAAGGCCAAAATATTCTCCGGCCTCTTTCACATGCAGATGCACGCCGGAAAAAATATCCTCAATGTCCTCACTGGAAAGGGCAAGCAGCTTTTTCGCCTCTTTCAGAAACTGCTTATGGTATTGATCCGGCGTGTCAGAGTAGATTATATTTACAATTAAATCAGATAGATAAACCGCTTTGATAGTCTGAGAAATATGTTTGTCCTTACCCTTGTATTCATGCGGATTCTGGTGATAGAGAATCGGCAGCAGCAGCCTTTCCGGAAAACCCCATTTTTTCGCTACCTCATGGCCGATAAAACAATGACTGCCGCCAAAGGCCCTTTCTTCGGCAGTTATGGCATCATGCTGATTTTCCTTTATATCCTGCAAAAGCTGGTCATACTCCTCCCGAAAGGTGCGGGCAAAGATCAGTTCGCCCAGGTTTTGCAGCAGGCCGGATATAAACACCTCATCGGTGCAGGCCCCCTTGACCTTTTCCAGAATCAGCTTTGAGGCCACCGCCGAGGCCAGCGATTTTTCCCAGAAATTTTCAAAATTAAACAGGCTTTTCTTTTTGCCGCCCTTAATGGTGAGAAAGGAAAAGGACAGCACCAGACTTCTGACCGCATTGATGCCGAGGATGGAGACGGCCTGCTGTATTGAGCCGATTTGCTGGGGAAAACTGTAGAACGAGGAGTTGGCAACCTTCAGGATTTTGGCCGAAAGTGAAACATCCTTGGAAACCAGATCGGCAATATCTGCGAGGGTGGTTTCCTCCCTGGCAGTGAGGGTGATAAGTTTTGAGGCCACAGTCGGCAGGGTCGGCAGCTCGTCTGAGCTAAAAACGGCATGAAGCAGGTCATTTGGTGTCATGGCAGTCCCGTAAAGCAGAAAAAATAGCAAAAGAGTTATCGGAATATATATTTCATTTTCTGTATTGCAAGGGGACAATTAAAAAACCTGAGCTTCCTGCTAAGCCTCAACTCTGATTTTAGCCATAATTTTTTATGGTTTTTACCAGCCATTCCAAGCCCTTATTAAAAACAGGTTCTACGCAGGGCCACTGATGGTTTCCATCATAAAAGCAGCTTTGGGCAGTCAGGTGCTGCTGTTTAAGCTGCTTATAAAACTTAAGGTTATTTTGGTAAAAATCATCCTTATTACCGCAGGTTATCATAAAAGGGTTCTTGGCTGCCGGAAGCTCTTTTTCTTCAAGTTTACGGGTAAATATTTCCATCTGGGCCCCGGAATTTATCACCGCCGCATCAGCAATCGGCATCTGCCATAAGAGCGAGCAAGTGTAATAGCCCCCCTTGGAAAAAGAGGAAATGCCGCGGCCTGATTTGCCATAACCGCAAATTTTCTCGGCCTCAACAAACAATTCCTTGGTCATAAATTCCATAAACTGTTTGACAAAGGCAGGGTAAACATCCTCATAAGGGCAGGAAATGATGCAGAGCGAAATTCGGTTTTCTGGAAATAATTTTAGTAAATCAAGATAACTGCTGCTGAAATTGTCAGGATAGGTGTGCCGCCGCTCCTGCTGCACGGATTTACTTGCATATCCAGTGAGATGATAAAGCATGATTTCGGTACTTTTATGGTACCAAAGGTCGCAGTATAATTCGCGGCCCAGCCTTGGGGATTCAAAAAACAGCCTGCGGTAGCTGGCCGCGTCAGTTATTTTCCTTGCCTGATAGTCAAGATATGGGGGCGTATTGCCCTTTTCTGCCAAAAATTCCAGATATTCATTTAGGATGCCGCAATAGTGATTTACCATGGGTCTGGCTGCAATTTGCTGTTTTTCTTCCAGGTTTAATATTCTGGCCTGCTCAAGATTCAGCATTTTTTTACAGGTGCCGGTAAGCATCCATTGCAGTTTCTTTTTGGGGCCGGATATGGCCTGGTATAATTTTAGGGCCAGCGTGCAGTAAAAACGGTTAAGCTGGTTATGATTAAACGAGGAACATAGCAGCCTTTCCATGATCTCTTCCTGCAGATAAGCATCATCTGCTGCTGCCTCAATCAGGGCATCCAGCCATTTGGTTAGCTGACGGCTGCAGCTATTGGACAGGCTATAACCTTGTCCTTCGTAAGCAGGAATATGGCTAAAAAGGCTATCTAATTGTTTTTCCATCCTGATAATTTTATTTTGTTTTGCAAAAATCCGTGATGCTGGATTTGTAAAACGTCTGTTTTTGGCAGTTTTGCCCTATATAACTTGCTGAAATTATTAGGGTCTATCATCTCTAGTTAAGGCAAAAATACGCATCATATTGTCTAGTGTTATTTGGCCGGGGGCAGTGCAATCCATATCATCAAGGGAGCAGTAGGTCATATAACCGCCGAAATCACAGCTTGCCACTCTGCTTATGGCTCCATGCCTGCCCATACAAAAAGCAATCAGCGGAAACTTTTTATCTGCGGCTATTTCCAGGGTTTTCAGCAGACGCAGATTGTCGGCAGGCTTTTGAGCGGTAGTAACCAGCTTGCCGATATCCGCCCCGCTTTCCTGCATTTTCGTAACGATATCGGCAAGCCGGGGAAAATCTGCCGTCTGGTTAAAATCATGGCTGGACAAGATAAGCCTAGTATTAGTTCCGGCCAGCCTTGCCTGCAAAAACTTTCTGGAGGCATGGGGGGCTGTAAGCTCCAAATCAATATAGGCCGCCTGCATCTGAACTGCTTCTGCTAAAGGGGCAATCCGTTCTGCCTCTGACCCGGCAAAGTGTCCCCCCTCCCAAATGGGCCGATTGGTAAAGATTAGCGGCAGGGTAATCTCGGCGGCCAACCTGCCCACGGCGGGACTGGCAAGATAATCCAGCCTGATTTCAATCACATCTGCCAAATCTTTAACTTTTTCGGCAGCGGCAATAACCGATTCGGTCTCCCTTTTGCCGATACTGACACATATTCTTCTGGGCATATCAGTCCACCTGCAAGGCTCCAATCAGTTCCCGAACCGAATTCAGCTTATTTTCAAGCACATAACTATAAATACCTTCCACCGCATCTTCGCTTACCCGTGGATTGATAAAATTTGCGGTGCCGATTTGCACTGCTGAGGCTCCAGCCAGCATAAATTCCAGAGCATCCTCGGCACTCTCAATACCGCCGATACCGATAACCGGAATAGAAACGGCCCTAGCCGCCTGATATACCATTCTTAGTGCCACCGGCTTGATGGCCGGGCCGGACAAACCGCCGATAATATTAGCAAGTTTAGGCTTTCTGGTCCGTAGATCTACCGCCATGCCAATCAAGGTGTTAATCAGCGAAATACTGTCGGCACCGGCATCTTCAACCGCCCTGGCAACAATGGCAATATCCGATACATTGGGCGAAAGTTTTACCATAACCGGCACCTTAGCCCGTGTTTTAACCGCCTTGGTTACCGCCGCCGCCGTTTTCGGATTGGCACCAAAAAAGGCCCCGCCCTTTTTAACATTGGGACAGGAGATATTTAACTCAAGCCCCGCAACCCCGGCAACCTCACTAAGGCGTCCGGCAACCTCCTGATATTCCTCAATACTTTCACCAAATATATTAACAATTACCGGCACCTGTAATTCTTGCAGATAGGGCATTTTATCGCTGATAAATTTCTTGACCCCCACATTTTGCAGGCCGATGGCGTTTAACATGCCGCAGGAGGTTTCAGCGATTCTCGGCGGCGGATTACCGGCCCGAGGTTCAAGGGAAATGCCCTTGACGATGATTGCCCCCAAACGGTTTATATTGACCAAGCCCTCAAATTCCCGGGCATAGCCAAAGGTGCCGGAGGCGGTCATGACCGGATTTTTAAGCTCAATCCCGCCAATATTTACCCGAAGATCAGGGAAGATATTGCCGTCAGTTTCTAAGAATTCCATCTGAGATCCTCCGCATTAAAAACCGGCCCCTCAAGACATACTTGGGTGTAGCCGCGGTCATAAGTGCGACAGGTGCAGCCCAGGCAGGCTCCGATGCCGCAGGCCATCACACTTTCAACCGAAACCTGACACTCAAATCCCCGATCACGGCAAATATCTTTTACCGCCGCCAGCATCGGCTCGGGGCCGCAGGCATAGGCCACCGTATCTTTTTCTAATTCGGCGGTTTTCATTGCTTCGGTTACAAGCTCCTGGCGACCGTAGCTGCCGTCTTCTGTAGCTGCGATAATCCTGATGCCGAAATGATGAAAATCCCCTACCAGCGGCTCAAGTTCGGCTCCGGTTCTGCTGCCCAGGATGATTATATCTTTCATTTGCTCTTTTCTAGTGCAGCTCAGGTGTCCTGCTAAAAACAGGAGCGGAGCAATCCCCATGCCGCCGCCGATCAGGCAGGCTGGTTGTCGCTCTTTAATCCGATAACCACGGCCAAGCGGGCCGAATACCGAGACTTCTTCTCCTTCCTTCATATGGCTGAGAATATCCGTAACCCGTCCGACCACCTTGAAAAGCAGTTGAAAATGTCCGTTATTGGTGGTTTGATGCACCGAGAAGGGGCGTCTTAAAAAGGGGTCTTTGCCCGGTCCGGCTTTTAGCATAACAAACTGGCCGGGCCTGGCTTGGGCGGCTATTTGCGGAGAATAGATGGTCAGGCGGATAATTTTTTCTGCTAACAGCTCAAAACGGGTAATTGTTGCTTGTTCCTGGTACTGATGCATGGATATTGTTTCAACTTTTAACTGGAGTGAAAGATTATGCCGGAATTATTTATGTACAGCATCGTGATAATTTTTGGTGCCATCGTGGGCAGTTTTCTTAATGTTGTCATCCTGCGTCTGCCCAGGCAGGATGCCTCGATAGTGTTTCCCGGCTCGCACTGCCCGCATTGTAATCACAGCTTATCCTGGTACGAAAATATTCCGGTACTGAGCTATGCCTTTCTAATGGGGAAATGCCGATCCTGCAAGACCCATATTTCATTGCAGTACCCGATTGTAGAAATTTTAACCGCTATTCTGGCTCTATTTACCTTTTACCGCTTTGGTTTATCAGTTACTTCAGCAGGTTATTTTTTATTTTGTGCAGGTCTTGTGGCAATAATCTGGATTGATGCTCATCATCAGATTATTCCCGACCTTATCAGCCTGCCCGGCATTATTATCGGCTTTCTTTTTTCATTGGTAAATCAGGCGGTAAGCTGGCAGGATTCGCTCATTGGCCTGCTGGCAGGCGGCGGGGTTTTATATGCCATTGCCGTAGTTTATGCACTGGTACGCAAACAGGACGGTATGGGCGGCGGCGATATAAAACTGCTGGCCATGCTGGGAGCCTTTCTCGGCTGGCAATCACTGCCCTTTATTATTTTGGTCAGCTCGTTTACCGGCTCTATTGCAGGCATCTTTGCCATGGTCAGGCAAAAACAGGGGGCCATGACCAAGATTCCATTCGGCCCGTTTCTGGCTGGTGCCGGTTTGGTTTATCTGTTCTTTATGGGAGATATTTACAGGTTTTATCAGTGGTATCTCCATCTGAGCATGAATCCTTGATATTTGGGGAGTAGTCAGGGAAACTAATGCCGCAGTTTTTATTGCTTGACCAAACGGTAAAAAATGCGGTATAAGAGTGTTTTCTAATGCCGGAGTGGTGAAACTGGTAGACGCACTGGACTCAAAATCCAGCGGGGGCAACCCCATGACGGTTCGACTCCGTCCTCCGGCACCATACTGGATTGTTACGCCCTGTCATCAGGGTTCATAAAGCCGCAGCCTGCATAAGGTTTGCGGTTTTTCTTTTTCCTTTTTATCACCCATAAGCATTCATCACTTGTCTTGACTACCCATGTTTTTTGTGAGTACTTTTGTGAGTACAATTCACATTTTCATTTGTCCCTCGTTGCCAACTTTTATATGGATCCGCAAAGTAAACATCAATTCCATGGTGTTCGGTTATTTTTGAGTGAGCAGCGAATTCTCCGCCATTATCAAGTGTTAACGTCTTTTTTCTCCCCTTTATAGAAGAAAATAGCCGGTTGATTGCGGCTGCCACTTCATCCTTGTTTTTACTCCATACTCTCTGACAAAGAGTATAGCGGCTGGTTCTATCCACC
>PDWI01007098.1_pt1 | contig 18733 bp, 11 predicted proteins | sample 1430891 | NCBI WGS metagenome assembly PDWI01 (sample SAMN01162508, study PRJNA174530) | Oral metagenome, whole genome shotgun sequencing project. | biome: Marine environment; feature: Marine mammal; material: Swab sample of the gingival sulcus; isolation source: swab sample of gingival sulcus...
AGAGTACTTGGAGGAAAAAAATATTTCGTATGAAATTAATAAATTGGGCTCAAAAGGACATTTATCGGACAAAAGTATTGAATTTGCAAAATTGATAGACGCTACTATGATAATCATAATGACTACCAAAAATATTGGAACATTGGATTATGTAATGGGCGCCAGCGAACAAAAAATTATTGCTAACGAAGCTAAAATTCCGGTAATGACAATAAATCCTCATAAAGAAAAATTTGCGAATTTTGTTTAATTGAGGTATTGTAACCTGTTGGCTTAAAGGAACTTGTGTTGTAGGGTGATTGCTTTCAGTTTTAAGTTTAATGAGAGATTAAGTTTAAAATTGGGTTGCTTAACAATAGATTTAGTTAAGTTTGAAAACCTTAGATATTTTTATTTCTAAGGTTTTCTTTTTTTTAGTTGTAGCCAATTTGAAAATAAATAGAGAATTTACGATAAAGACAACATTAAGTTTTTTGTAATTAGTTGATTGTGATAATGATATTGTCCTTGTAGTGGATTGATTATTAGTATGTTATAAAGAGTGGGCAAATGTTTTATAGAAAAAATATGAATAACGAAATGATAAATCCGTGGCATTTTTCAAACACGGATAAAAATTTATATTCACCCGATGGTATTTATAAAATTGAATTTTATGAACTTTCAGAAATTGCAATGGGTGCGCCGCTTGGAGGAACTTGTTATTTGATTTTTGATGATAAAAAAATCAAGTTAGCTGATTGGTGTGGTGTGCCGATTATTTGGAATAAAAATGGTAATAAAATTGCATTGCCAATTTGGACTAAAAAAAGGAAGCAAAAAATAGCTATTGTTGATATTGTTAATTTGACCATTACGATTTATAAAAGAGAATTTAGGGTTTTGCAATTTCAAAATTTTATTGAAAACAGCTTATTGGGCGTTGATAGTCCGATATATATGCCTAAAAAAGTAAATTTTGATATTGATAAAGAAGAGGTCGAAAAAATTAAAGAATTAAATTAAAAACGGGTAGTAAATTTTGAGAAAATTGCTTTTCCAACTTAAAAATTGGCAATGATGTGGCAGTAATATTTTTTCGGGAATTGTAACTTTTGGGAAATCAGGTGTGAAAATAAAAAAAAAAGTGGAGAATAGGGGAGTCGAACCCCTGACCTTTTGACTGCCAGTCAAACGCTCTAGCCAACTGAGCTAATTCCCCGATATTTTTGGCAAAGTTAAATTTTATATTAAATAAAAAAAATAAAATATTCATAATAATTAAAATTTAATAAATGTGCTTGTCTGTAATGTGTTGGTTAATAGCTGTTTAATGATGAAAATGTAGTGCAAAATAAATTGTAAATTGTCAAAAAATTATTATTTAATAAAAAAAATTATATCTTTGAATGAAAAAAAATAACATATGAGTACTAAAAATATTTCACAGAAAAAGAACAATTTAGAGTTAAGCAGAGAACTAATAAAAAGTCTTCCAAAGGCTGAATTACACTGTCATTTGGACGGTTCGATGCGAGTAGAAACAATAGTGGATTTGGCAAAAAAAGTCGGTGAAAAATTACCGTCGGAAGACATTACAGAGCTTCGTAGAATTTTGGAAGTTGGAATGAATTGCAAAAGTTTAGAAGAATATCTTTTGCCTTTCGACGTAACCGCAAAAGTTTTACAGACCAAAGAATCGCTAATTCGAGCAACTTACGAATTGGCCGAAGATGCTGCCGAAGAAAATGTGCGTTATCTCGAAATTAGATTTGCTCCGTTGTGGCATATTCGCAAGGAACTTACTTTAAATCAGGCTGTTGAGGCTGTTTTGGAGGGCGCGAAAAAGGCTGAAAATGATTTTAATATCAAAATCGGAATAATAATTTGCGGAATTCGCCATACACCACCTGCCGACACGCTGAAAGTTGCCGAAATTGCCGTTGCGTACAAAAACAGAGGGGTTGTGGGCTTCGATTTGGCTGGGGCTGAAAAAGATTTTCCGGCAAAAGACCACAAAGAGGCTTTTTATTTGATTATAAATAATAACATCAACACAACAGCACACGCCGGCGAAGCCTACGGACCGGAATCTATCGCACAGGCAATTCACTACATAAATGCCAACAGAATAGGGCACGGTACGCGACTTCGAGAAGATGGCGATTTGCTGAATTACATCAACGACCACCGGATACCGCTCGAAATGTGTATAACATCAAACGTACAGACAAAAGCTGTTAGTACTTTTGAAGATCACCCCGCTAAATTCTACTTCGATTTGGGGCTGAGAGTTACGCTAAATACCGACAACAGACTTATCTCAAATGTCTCATTGACAGACGAATATATGATTGCCATCGAAAAACTTAATTTTACGGCAAAAGATATTAAATATGTTATTCTAAATGGTTTTAAATCTGCATTTTTGCCATTGCATCAAAAAATAAAAATGATAAAAGAAGTTACACAAGAACTCGAAGAAAAAGGTTTTATTTTTAAGAAAAATTATATTTAAACTTTTAAACCCGCAGGTCTTTTTTTCAGAAATGCGGTTTGCAAAAAAACATCGGTAAAAAACAAACCGATGTTAAATTATTGTCAAAATTATGGGTGGCTCAATGCCACCTATAATTTTATTATTTTGAGATGATTTTAGTTATATAAAAACAAGAAGTAACTCGATATAATTAGTTGATTTTGAGAACCATATGTCGATAAAATAGTCTTGCTGTTTTGGGGATTTAAACAATAAACCCCGTTTCTTGCTGTTTTTTTTTACAAGGTTTTTTAAGTCAAAAATAAGCTGTAAATATTGATTATTAACATTTTCTGAATGCACCTAAAAAATCAATTTTTACAAAAAACATAACCTTTAATATGGGAAACATCAATGCTGTCTTTCGCTTTATAGTAATCGGCTCTAAACTCATAGACTTGAAATCTGTAATTGTCGGCTTCCACCAGCAAATAATCGGTGCTTTTTTCAAAGGCTTTACCATCTTGGGGAGCTTCATTTGCTTGATATGCCGAAACAATATCCCTGACCGGAATGTTTAAAAACACGTCGTCTATCGGTATTTTTAGCGTGTCGTTGTCAATGTAGGGGGAAGTGTCTGAATTCCAATAGCAAGAATATTTAAGGTCTATAAAAGTATTAAAATCTTTGACAATCAAATTATCCTGATGAAATCCGTAGAAATAAAATTCTTGTGCTTTATCTTTTATTTCGGATTCAATGTCGTAAAATTCATCCATAAACTTCCAACTGTCTTGCGGCACGGGCTCTGTGAAAAACGCTTGTACGCTTTGGTAGCCGTAGTTTTTGTGCAAATATTCCAAAATACTTTTCGTACGTTCTAATTTTTCTTCGGGCATTTGCGAGAGTATTTCGGCGACTTCCTCAAAAGAAACTTTTTCGTTTAGAACAGCATTTATTTCGTTAGTCAGTGATTTTTCGGTGATTTTTGCAACTCCCCACAGATTGATTGATGCAAGAAAAATCAAAATGACGGGCGAAATGAAAATCCACTTGATATGGCGTGATTTTGTGATGAATAAATAAATGTAAATGCCATAAAACCAGACATTTCCTAAAAGTAAATACCCTCTTTTGATTGTAATTCCGTAGTCGGAAATTCGTCTGAAAATACCGACCGTCATCAGTGTCAAAAGCGGAAATATCAACACACTAAACCAACGCATAACGAAATTTACGTATTTGTCGTTTTCGTGTTTTCGGATAGGATACAGCAACGTAATAACCGCCAATCCGCCAAATGCGAGCGTTGTTACCAACCACGAGACATTGCCGTCGGGCAGTTCCCACAAAATTATTATTTTTAAAAGATAAACATATAATATTAATGTGTATATCGCCAAAATGGGCATCAAAATATACAATGACAAGAATTTTTGAATTTTGGTCGGATAAAGTTTAGGTTCGTATTTTTCCTCTTTGTTCGGAACAATCAGCAGCGAATAAACAGCCAATAACAAAAAACAAATTATTGCCATATTTATAAAAACTTCAATTTGTATATCTGCTGAAAATAAGAGGTTTAAAGCAATTAACGCCACACTCAAACCGCCATATAAAATCCCGCAAAATAAAGTTCCAATTCCAACAAGAAAAACTGTTTTTCCGGTAAAATTCCAAAAAGCGTCGTCTTTGTTTTTGCCCAAAAAATTAACAAAAAATATCGAAACGATAATTGTTGATAAAATCACAAAAGCCTCTATCGTTTTGCCCAAACTGAGATTAGAGTCGTCGGCGGGCAACAAAAAACAATAGATAGCCCAAAGAACTACGCCCAAAATCGAAAGCGTATTTGCTTTCAGATAAATATAAAAATCTTCGAGAACCAAAATTATTGCAATGCTGATAAAAATACTTCCGATGCTAAAAAACATAATCCGATAGCCGAACAGTTCGGTTCCGAAGTTTGCCACAATGAACAACAAAGCCGTAAAAAAAGCTACAAACGCCAAACTGACCGGAAAGCGTTGTCCCATAAGTTCAGCTTTTTCTTGGAATGTTTTTTTTAACGAAAACCGGTTTGTTTTTATCTCTCTATTTTTCATAATTAGCGCAAAAAAAGCTGCAATTAAAAAAATAAGAAGAACAAAAGTTATAATTGCCATAATTTTATGTTTTTAAAAGAATGTTTTTTGTAATCAGCTGATAATTAGATAATTATAAAATGTTTTGTTCACAAATGTATTAATAAATTATATAAAATCAAAATATAAGCATTAATAGTTTTGTGTTTTTATATAATAATTTATTTCCAAAATGTTGTTTTGTTTTATTCGCGTAATGTATTGGTAATCAGTGTTTTATAGCTTGTTGTCGGAGCTTCAAATAGTTAGGTTTTGGAATCTTTTTTTTTATAAAAAATAAAATAAAGTTTACAGCTGTAATTATTGCCTGTTCGATATGTTGCAAAATGTAAAAAATTAATAAAAAAGAAAATAGATGAATTATAATTGGTATTTTTTTATATATTTGCCAAGTTTTATAAAAAATAATAATATTCAAAAAATATAACAATGAGTAATTACAAGAAGTATAATTTGATAGGAGGTTGGATTGTATTTGCGATAGCCGCATTTACATACATTGCCACAATGGAACCGACTTCGTATTTTCGTTGTTGGCATTTGGCAACGTAACCAAAGTAGCAATGATGATGAACTTAGTATCGGCATTATCTAGTGCTTTTACAATATTATTTTTATTTTGGTCAATAAGTTACATAGCTAAAAAAATATTATTGAACAAATCCAAAAACGACGAACTAACCAAAGGACAATTATTTGCCGTTTTGGGAAGTGCCGCAGTTGGCGCGTTGGCTTACACATTCAGCGATTCGTTTTGGTTTTCGGCAGTCGAAGCTGAGGTTTATGCGATGTCGTCTTTGTTTACGGCAATTGTTTTTTGGGCAATCCTAAAATGGGACGAACACGCCGACGAACCTCACGCCGACCGTTGGATAATTTTGATCGCTTATTTGATGGGCTTATCCATTGGTGTTCACCTACTTAACTTACTTGTAATACCCGCAATAGCATTGGTTTATTATTTCAGAAAATACAAACCAACAATAGTCGGTTCGTTGGTAGTTTTGGTTGGTTCGGGCGTCTTGTTACTCCTTATAATGTACGGTGTAATTCAAGGTTTGGTAGCCTTTGGTTCGGGCTTTGAAAAAGTCTTTGTAAACTCATTTGGCTTGCCTTTCAACTCCGGTTTATTGTTCTTTTTAATTATTTTGATAGGCGGAATTTCAATATTGTTGTACGTAACAAAACGCAAATCCAAAGTGGTTGCACACACCGCATTATTGGCATTTTTGGTAATAATAATCGGTTATTCGTCGTTTGCTATGATAATGATTCGTTCGGCAGCAAACCCACCAATCGACGAAAACGACCCCGAAAATACTTTTGCCCTAAAATCGTATTTGAACCGCGAGCAATACGGCGACCGTCCTTTGATTATGGGACAATATTACGATGCCGATGCAATCGACAAAAAAGATTTGTACACGTACGTTAGCAGTGGCGACAAATACATTAAAGTTAAGAAAACTAACCCTAAATATATCTACGACGGAAAACGAAAAACATTGTTCCCACGTATGTACAGCTCAACGCCAAATCACATTGAAGCTTACAAAAATTGGGGTAATGTGAAAAATGGCAAAGCTCCGACTTTCTCAAACAACTTGGCGTTCTTTTTCAAATATCAGGTTGGATTTATGTATTTCAGATACTTTGCGTGGAATTTCATCGGACGCCAAAGCGATATTCAGTCGCACGGCTCGCCTCTGAACGGAAATTGGATTAGCGGAATACCATTTATTGATAATGTATTTGTTGCTCCGCAAAAAGATATGCCCGACAAAATGAAAAATCGCAAATCGCGAAACACTTACTTCTTTTTACCTTTGATACTCGGCTTAATTGGCTTGGTGTATCAGTTGAAAAACGAAAACAAATCATTTTGGGTTGTAATGTTGCTATTCTTTATGACCGGATTGGCAATTGTGGTTTATCTAAATCAAACTCCGTATCAGCCACGCGAGCGTGATTATGCTTACGTTGGCTCGTTCTACGCATTTTCGATATGGATAGGCTTAGCCGTTTTGGCATTGTACGAATACGTCAAATTTATAAAAAGCAATTCAGCCAGAGCGCTGGCGGTAACAGGCGTTTTGTTGTTTGTACCAATTTTGATGGCGTTCCAAAACTGGGACGACCACGACCGCTCGGGACGTTATCACACGGTGGCTTTTGCGTCGGATTATTTGAACTCTTGTCAAAAGAACGGAATATTATTTACTTTTGGCGACAACGACACATTCCCGCTTTGGTATGCTCAGGAGGTCGAAGGAATACGAACCGATGTTAGAGATGTGAATTTGAGTCTTTTCAGCACCGATTGGTACACAAATCAAATGAAACGAAAAGCATACGATTCAGACCCAATTCCGGTTTCGGTTGATCTCAGCAAATACATTGTCGGAACGCGTGATATTGTTTTCATAAAAGATAATCCGAATGTATTATTTGAAGAAAAATATTCAGCCAACGCAGATGTTTTTGAGCCGGAGTACAAAATGCTTTATGAAAAAATGATGAGTATTGTTGAAAATAGCGAATTTAAAACTCAATATGCTTCGGATTTTAATGCTTTGTCGGAGGGTTATAAATCTATGAGTATCAAGAAGTTCGCAGGTTTCTTGAACACGTTGGATGCTAATTCTGCAAAACTAAATATTGACAAAAACGCTATCTCTAATTTGAAAAAATTGACAAGTGATTTTGCTCAAAGAATAGCAAATTCGTATGCTCCGATTGATGCCGTTATGAAATTTGTGGTTTCTGACGACCCAAGTACAAAACTTGGTTACGGAAACGACCTTGTAGATTATATTCCTACAACTAAAATTCTGATTCCGGTTGATAAAGAAAAAATTAAAAAACAGGGATTTATTCCTGAAAAAGATTACGGACGAATTGTGAATAACGTAAAATTCAATTTGAGTCGTAATTATTTGTTGAAATCGCAATGGTTAATCTTGCAAATGCTTGCCGAAAATGATTGGGAAAGACCTATTTATTTTGCTACAAGTATCGGTATGGATAATTATTTGGGATTGACAGAATACTTCCGTTTGGAAGGATTTGCATACAGATTGGTGCCAATTAAAACTCAAATTGCCGGCGACAGAGTAGCGCAAGATAATATTGGCGAAATTAACACTGATATTTTATACGAAAATGTAATGAATAAATTTGAATGGGGTAATATAAACGACCCAAGTTACAATGTTGATCATTATGTTGAGCGAACTGTTAATGTGATGAGTATCAGGAGTTTATTTAATCGTTTGGCTCGCGAATTGATTGCCGAAAAACAAGATGCGAAAGCGCTTGAAGTTCTGGATAAAGTGCTTGAAATTTTGCCGGACAGAACAGTGGCGTTCGATTATTCTATTTTGCCAATAATTGAAGATTATTATAAATTGGGCAAAAATGACAAAGCGAACGAAATTGCGGAACAGGTTTTGACAAATTATTCGCAAGAGTTGAAATATTACAGTAATTTCAAAGGTAAAGAGGCTGCGCAAGTTGAACGCGAAAAAACTATTGCTACTTATGTATTGCAACAGCTTTATGCTTATGCTTCGGAATACAAACAGCAGGATTTACAATTGAAAATACAAAGTACCTTAACAAAGAGTATGGTTAATTAAAATGTATTTTTTTTCATAACTCATATTTTGAAGCTCTAATTTTTTTAGGGCTTCTTTTTTGTTTGGGAGTTGGGTTTTGGGAGTTGGGAGTTGGGTTTTGGGGGGCGAAAATCCTAATCGCAGAGAACGCAAATCTCTTAATTATTGATGTCTGATTTGGTATAATACTTTCCAATTTTCAATTTTAAAAAAAATACTCTTCTCTTCCGATAATAAAATATGTCATAAAAACACATCTATATTACATAAAATTGGCTAAAAACAACAAAATTTCTCACATTGAAAAAAAAATGGTCTAATTTTATTTAAAGATGATTTAACTTTGTGGGTTGAAGATGAAGAAAATATTTTTGACATATTTGTTCGTTTTTTTTTGTACAATCGTTTATTCGCAAGAAAAAAGAATTGTTGCTAAGCACATTAATCAAAAGGTAAAAATTGATGGTGTTTTAGATGATTCGATTTGGCAAAATTCTAATTTTGTGGACGATTTTGTGCAATTTGAACCGTACAATGGTCAAAAACCGAGCTGCAAAACCCGTGTAAGTCTTGTTTATGATAATCAGGCGATTTATTTGGTGGCTGAATGTTTTGTTGATAATTCCAAAGATATTTTTTCGACTTTTAGCAACCGTGATAATTTTGGACAAGCCGATTATTTCGGCTTTTACATCGACCCGTACAATACGGGAATTACCGGATACGGTTTTTTTGTAACTGCTTCGGGCGGGCAGGTGGATTTGAAAATCGACAATAATACAAAAAATTTCGATTGGGACGCGGTGTGGTTTTCAAATGTTAAAATTACAAATTCAAGCTACATTATTGAAATGAAAATCCCTTATTCGGCGTTTCGATTTCCGCAGAAAGATAAGCAATTATGGCGAATAAATTTTTATAGAAATATCCAAAAATTTCGCGAAATTGATGTTTGGAATTTTGTTGATATTAAAAAGACCGGAATACTAAATCAGTTGGGTTATATAGATGATATTGAGGGAATTAAGCCTCCTTTGCGCTTGTCTTTTACGCCTCATATTTCTTCGTATTTGCAAAAATATACCAACAGTCCGGAGTTGGGCAAGTCGTACAACGGCGGTTTGGATTTGAAATATGGCATCAACGAAAGTTTTACGATAGATATGATGCTAATTCCCGATTTTAATCAGGTGGAATTTGACAAGGAAAAACTGAATTTGTCGCCGTACGAGACTTATTACGACGAAAAACGATATTTTTTTACGGAAGGAACAGAAATTTTTAACAAAGGGGACATTTTTTACTCGCGTCGAATAGGCAAGGAACCTACAAAATACAAGCAGGTGAACGATATGCTCTCGGACGACGAAGTGATAATCAACAATCCGCGACAAACACAAATTTTGAACGCCACAAAATTTTCCGGCAAAACCAACAAGGGCTTAGGCATTGGGATACTAAACGCCTTTACGGGAACTACTTACGCCGAAATCCTCGACACGGTAACCCAATCCAAACGCACGATTTTGACCGAGCCGTTTTCCAATTACAACATAATGGCTATAAATTTGCCTCTGAAAAACAATTCTTACGTAAGCCTGACCAACACCAATTACTCGTCTTTTGGGCGAAAATACACGTCGTGGGTTACTTCCGAAGAGGCTTATATTCGCAATAAAAAGAATAGTTGGTCGTTTTTTGAGCGTTTTGCACTCAGCCAAATTTACAACGATACTTTGGACGCCAACAAAGGTTTTGCCTACAATATGTCGGTGGCAAAAACAAGCGGAAATTTCAGAATTTCCATAAATCATTCACTTTTTAGCGATAATTATAACCCAAACGATTTGGGATATTTAAGACAGAATAATTTGGTAATAAATTCATTATCATTACGTTACAACGTTTATACGCCGTTTTGGTGTTTTTTGAGTTGGAAAAATTCGCTTGTCATTGTTCAGAAAAATTTGTACGACACATTGAAGTACATTGGTTCTGAAATAAATTTGCGTTCTTCGTTGAAATTCAAGAACAATATGTCGATTGGAACAATCATAAATTTGGTTCCCAACAAAGTAAACGACTATTTTGAAACCCGCGTAGATAATAAATTTTACTTACGCGACCCGACGCAGAGCTTTACTTTTTGGTATTCAAGCAATTATGCGAAAAAAATAGCTTACGATTTTAGTGCAAATATCAATTTTACAAAATTGAAAAAAGATACAAAAAACGGATTTTATATAAAAAATTCGCCTCGTTTGCGACTATCACGAAAGGCGTTTTTGGTCTATTCCAATCTTATTCAGTACGATTTTAACGACTACGGATACGTGGGACACAATCAAAATGCCGATACTGTATTTTTTGGCAAAAGAAATATAAAATACACCATAAACGAAATAAATTTTGAATATAACTTTACGCGTAATATCTTGGCTTACATTCAGTTGCGTCATTATTGGTCGATGATAGATTATTTTAGTTTTGCCACGCTCAACAACGATGGTCAGCTCTACACGTTGCGTTACAGCTATAAATATTTGGACAAAAAAGACCTAAATTATAACATTTTTACTGTGAATTTTAATTTTAAATGGATATTTTTGCCGGGCAGTGAATTTTCGGTTGTTTACAAACAGCAAATTGTTTCAACTTCGGACGATTTGCTCTACAAATATTTTGATAATTTTGAAAAAATGTATCTCGAAACACCTCACTTGAATAGTATTTCTTTTAAGCTGATTTATTATATCGATTATAATATATTTCGACGAAAAAATAATTTGTGATAGTTGTTTAAGTCGTTGATAATTAGTGTTATAAAATCAGTTTTCGGACTTTTGAACAAATAAATTTAGAGATGAAAAGCAAATATAATTTAATAACGGTTTTAGGACCTACCGCCGGCGGAAAAACCGGATTTGCATCGAATTTGGCAAATCGTTTGAACACCGAAATTATCAGTGCCGATTCGCGACAAGTATATCGTAAAATGGACATCGGAACGGGCAAAGACCTTGCCGACTATGTAGTTGATGGCAAGCAAATTCCGTATCATCTGATTGATATTTTAGACGCCGGCGAAAAATATAATTTATTCAATTTTCAACGAGATTTTTTCAAAATCTACGAAACGATTATACAAAAAGGCAAAATTCCGATAATGTGTGGTGGCACAGGACTTTACGTTGATGCTATTGTTAGTAATTATGAGCTTAACGAAGTGCCTGAAAACAAAGAACTTAGAGCTGAATTGAGCGAAAAATCACTCGACGAACTTGCAGATATTTTGCGGTCTTACAAAAAACTGCACAATGTGTCCGAAATTGACACCAAAAAACGAGCTATCAGAGCAATAGAAATTGAAGTTTACAACCAATCGCACCCGAAAGTAGAGCATAATTTTCCCGCTATAAATTCGTTGAATATCGGAATAAAATTTGACCGCGAAAGCCAAAAACGCAGAATTGCGGAGCGCTTAGAACAGCGTTTGGCGGAAGGTATGATTGACGAAGTGCGGGAACTTATGGCAGACGGGGTGGACAGCGAAGTTTTGTTGTATTACGGGTTGGAATATAAATTTGTAACGCTTTTTTTGCTCGGAAAATTGACTTATGACGAAATGAAAGAGGGATTGCGAATAGCAATTTGTCAGTTTTCAAAAAGACAAATGACTTGGTTTCGGCGCATGGAACGAAACGGCGTAAAAATCTATTGGTTAGATGGTTACGCGTCTTTGGCGGATAAATTAGCCCGATTTGAGGTTGTGGCAGCCGATTGGCGGACGCGCTGAGAGGATAGCTTTGTTGAATTAAAAGTTAAAAATTAAAAGTTAAAACGTTGATTATTAGTGAGTTATGTGAAATTTTTATAGTTGTGTAAGAGGTCGGTTTTCAGCTTGTTATGAAAAAATATCGAACTATTATTATAAAAAAAATAGTATAAATTTTATATATTTGTCAAAAAAATAAAAATTAACAATTCCCTTTTTGATGAAACAAGGGATTTATAACCAAAAGCCAAAGGCAAAAATCTAAAAAAAATAAATCTATGAAAAAATTAAGTATTTTAATGTTGATAGCATTAATGGCTATAACCTATTCCTGCAAAAATTCGTCCGATGAATCGCAAACTAATTCTGCGGAAAACGAGGACACCCAAAAATCCCAAGTGGAGGTTACGGAAGAAGAAGCGGTCGCAAACTTAGACACTTTTGTTGTTGAAAAGTACATTGATTACGCAGAAGGCAAATCGCTTGATGTTAGTGTTTTCGATTGTCCGTATTTTACCGATGATTTCAAAAAGGCTTACAAGGAATTTATGATATTGTATGAAGACGCAAACGGAATAGATTTTGACCCGTTGTTGTGTTGTTGCGGTACGGACGGGTTAAAAGTACGAACAACTAAGGGCAATTATGTGTTGTATGAAGGCAAAAAAGATAAAAATTTGTATCTGAACGCCCGTTTGGTGGTCAAAGGCGGCAAAACGCTGATTGACGGATTGGGAATGATAAATATGCCGCTGATAAAAGGAACGTTGAAAGACGCTTTATGGAGAGAAGTAGAGGATTGTAATAGCAATTTTAAGTTTGAAGATGCTTTGGATATGCGAGAAACGATAGACGATACCAAAAACGGATATTTATCTATTTGGGGCGATTATCCTACTTGTGGTTGTGCGTGTAGCAGTACGGTTGGAGCTTACAAAGACCAGTATGGTTTTTATACGTTTTTTAAAAAGAGCACCGGAAGTTGTGAGTACAAACACCATATTGCTTCTAACAGATTATTGTCGGACGTATTGCCCGAAGGGTTGGGAATCAAGACTTTTATCCCCAATGCCGACAAATTACCGGCTTCGGATATTGCGATGTTTACGCTCGACGTCGAAATTCCTCGCAAGGGAACCGATACCAAAGTTTCCATAAAAACCTTACCTTTGGGATTGTCGTTTTCGAGTGAAAATCCTTTTGTTTATTATTCTATTGCAGGCAACAGCGATATGTTTGAAGTATTAAAAGGACTTGCTGATGATGAAAAATACAACGAATTACTTGGGAAGTTAGAAAACACAAAAATCGCAGATTTAAGCGATGAAGAGCAGGCTACAATTATGGGATTACGAAGTATGTATGCCGATAAAACAATGGACGAAATTCAAAATAATATAGATGAAGTGAAATTAATTTACGATTATTATGCTCAAACAAAATACGATAGCCTTTTGTTGGGGTGGGACAGAGAAAAAGCTCGTTTTTATATAAAAGAAAAATACGAAGCGAAAGAAAAAATGAGTTTTATCGAATTTATACAAAAAAGCAGATATTGGGTTCCTTCGTGTTAGGTAGATGGCGTATTTTAAACTTAGAAAACCCCGTTTTTTGCAAAAAAATATCAAAAAAACGGGGTTTATTGTATTTAATCCCCGCATTTCATTTCATTCCATACGCACTGCCCGGTAGTGTTTTTCGTTGCTTACGCCCTCAGTGCGACAGCATAAACTAAAGCCTCGAAGAGGTTAAATCGGGGGATTTGTGTTTTCTGAATACGCCTAATCACCTAAACCTCAACTGCTTCTGCTTCTTTTAACAAGGCGATAGCTCTTTGTTTTTGCTCGCTGTTGTCGGGCATATCATTTAACGAATCTTTTATATATTCTGTGGTAGCAGGCATAAACTCATACTCACCATATTTAAGCATATAATTTAATGCTTCTATGTAATATTCAAGTGCTTTTTCTTCATTATCCTCATCATCGTAGAACCCTGCCAGTGAATAATAAATATGACTAAGTCCCAATTCTATACCATACTCTTTTTTTGTATTTAGAGCTTTTATTAGATACTCACGCTCATTTTTTCTGTCGTTATATTGTGCATATTGCATAGCAATTTCGTGATAATAATAAGCCAATAATACCAATTTACCGGATTGTTGTATTTTGTCTATTTCATTTTTGTAGTATTTTATTCTTTTCTTTATGCTTGATGTTTCTTCCAACAATAATCTAATATTATATAACGTACGACCTATCTCGAATATATTATTTGTTTTTTCGTTCCACTCTATTGCTTTTTGAAAGTTATCCAGTGCTTTTGCCCATTGTTTTTGCTCTTGGTAAACCCTGCCAATTTGATGATAGCTCGCTCCAATTTTTGATTGATTATTTGTTTTTCCAAACCACTCTATTGATTTTTGGTAGTTTTCTAAGGCTTTTGTCCATTGTCTTTGCTTTCCGTAAACGATGCCGATTTGATGATAGCTGATTCCGATTTTTGATTGATTATTCGTTTTTTCATCCCACTCTATTGCTTTTTGGTAGTTTTCTAATGCTTTTGTCCATTGCCGTTGTTCTTCATAAACCATACCAATTTGATGATAGTTGTCTCCAATTTTTGATTGATTATTCGTTTTTTCGTCCCACTCTATTGCTTTTTGGTAGTTTTCTAATGCTTTTGTCCATTGCCGTTGTTCCTCGTAAACCATACCAATTTGATGATAGCTGATTCCGATTTTTGATTGATTATTTGTTTTTTCCTCCCACTCTATTGCTTTTTGGTAGTTTTCCAATGCTTTTGTCCATTGCCGTTGTTCTTCATAAACCATACCAATTTGATGATAGTTGTCTCCAATTGTTGATTGATTATTCGTTTTTTCATTCCAGACTATTGCTTTTTGATAGTTTTCCAATGCTTTTAGCCATTGTCTTTGTTCTTCGTAAACCATGCCAATTTGATGATAAATCATACCATATTCGTCCTCGTTCCCAATTTGCATAAATAAATCCAAAGAAGCATTATACTTATCAAGTGCTGTTTTAAATTTCCGCATTTCAAGATAATTATATGCTAATTCAAACAATATCTCTGCCTCTTCAATTTTTTCAAGTCCTATTTTTTTTCTAATAGTCAGTATTTCGCTCCAAAGTTTATTGGCTTTTTCAAATTCGCGTACGTGGTAGTATTCCTCCGCAAGTACTTGCTGTAATGAAAGCTTACTTCTAATATATCGCATTTCTTCTTTTGGGGCTGTGTACAATTGGCTTAATTTATTTTCAAGCTCTTGTATTTTTTTTAGTCGTTCGGGCGAATAATGCGGTTGTGGGTGATAATCTTCGTCTTTTACGTAGCCTTCGGAATGTTTTTCTTCGTCGGGGGTGGTAAAATTAAAATGGTAAACCAAAACCCAGTCCCAAAAGTCGGGGGCTGTTTGTTGTAACTTTTCAATGGTGTAGTTGTTTACGTAAAATATTAATATCGCATTGATATTTCTGTAAAATCTTTCTCGCTCAAAGTTCATTTGCTCAATTACGGGCGAGGGAATTATTTTATTGTCCTTAAAATCTATTGCAAAATCATCTAAACCACTTACATTTATTACGTGAGTAATTTTGTCGCCATCTATAACATCTCGTGGTAAATTCCTGCATAACAATGCGTTAATGGATGTAAATTCTCTGCCTTCAAGGCTAAAATCAATGTGATTGTATTCCGGAAGAAGTTCTTTTACTCTCGTTTTGAGACTGTCTTTTAGCTTGTCGGTGTCGGCACTTACTAAGGCAATGGTTGAGGCGCTCTGATTTGTAAGTGCTTTTACTAATATTTGTTCGTTTTTTTCATTTGTCATTTTTCCGGCTGATATGTGGTGTTGTTAATTTGGCAATGTATTTATATCTTAGTGTAACTTTGTGAAATTACTTTGTGCAACTTAGTGGTTTTCAACATATTTTTACCACAAAGTAGCACAAAGTTAAATCACTAAGTTTCTCAAAGTTCTATGTGTTTTAATTTATAAATTCATCTAATACGGGATTTATTTTATAACTTCCGTTATGCTTGATAATGAAAAGGTTATAAATTAATGTTCCGAATTGTTCATTGGCAGGTCTGGCTTTGTATTCAGGATTATTTTTAACTTCTTTTAGGATTTTAAATTGTTCGGAATTTAATCTTTCATACATTCGTCTGCCATATTCTTCAACTATTTCTTTTTCAACTTCCATATTCAGTTTTTTATCTTCGTCTTTATAAAGAAGAGAAAATCTTACCAAATGCAAAAGTTGTCTTATCAAACCGCCCGATTTTGCCACTACATAATCCACAACTTCTTCCGACTCAAAAAAAGTATCTAAGTCAATCCTTTTCCCTATTATAGCTTTTAGCGCTTTTATGCTTTCATCATTAATTTTGGTTATAGGCAGATGTACGTTTTCAAAAAAACCGTTAGCAACATTAAATTTTGCTTTAAAATGTGCATCTATGGGCAAACCTGTTATAATATTAGCATTAATGTTTCGTACAATATGAGCATTGTTTACAAATATTTTCTCGTACATTTCGATAGGTGCTTTTTCAAAACCATCTATAACAAACAGGATATCAACGCCTTGCTTGGCTCTGTTTATTTCTGCTCTAATATCTGTTAGCGCATTATTAAATCGTGCGATGTAATTATTTGTATTTTCTTGTATTTTTGTACGTATTATTTTGGCAGTTTTGGTGTTTGTGGCAAGCGCTGCTTTCAAGCCGAATTTTGCTTTAAAGAAATTCAAAAAATTAAATCCAGCTCCCACATTTGCCTCACCTTTCAGTTTCGCTTCTTGTGTAATTTCTGTTTTAATTTCTTCTTCTCTAATCCATTCTTCAATTATTTCATCAAGAGGATTTGTATTGCTAAATACCTTCCTTTCTTCAATTTCTCTTGCGAGTCTATATATCAACTGAATGAAATAATCTTCGTATTTAAAATTTTCCATTTCCAGCTCTCTTTCCAAATCAATAAAAACTGAAAAATAGCAGTCTGCATTATTAACTTCGTGGTGAAATCTATATAATTCAACCGTTTTCCCGGAACCTCTGTAACCAGAAAATAGTATTTTTGCATAATTTGGAGTTAGCGTATCAAGTGTATTTTTATTGTTTTCGTGAACGGTAACTTTCAATGCCGTTTTCATAGTATTGACATAATTTCTGTGTCTGACTTTTTTGTTGTCTTCTTTTATTCTAACATTATCAAGATTAACATACAAAGTTTTGTTTTCGGATAAATTTATATCTAAACCCGTAGCTAATACTTCACGAGCACGATAAACATTTTTTTCGGGGAATTTATAATACATAATTCATTTGTTTTAAGTTAAAGATAAGGTAATTGTCTGGTTTGTAGCTAAATAGCTGTCGTTGTGATTGCCTTTAATTTCTACAAAGATACAATATTTTGTAAAAAATACAATTTCTAAAAAACGAAAAAATTGGTGGGAATTGTCTGTTTTTTAGTCGTTTATGTAAAAAAATAGGCAAATATAAACCGTTGTTTTCAAATGTTTTTACGGCCATATAATTAATGTATATGTTCGCCCCCGAAAAAGAGACGAACATATTTCAAATTGATAATTACCAACGTTTATTCTATAGCTGTTAGGCAAGTATTAGTATTATTAGACGAATTAGATTTTGATTTAGCTTCTCCGGTTCGTTCCGTAAAACCATCGCCATCTTTTACTACTCTGCCGGTTCCGTTTGGTATCCACACACCCAAATCGTCGTCAATTAGTCCCAATGGTACGGTATTCCCATGATTATCTATCATAAAGTTAGCCGTATAAAAATCTTCTATCCCATTGTCGGTTAAAGTTCCACTAATAACCATAATTACATCGGCTCTAAACAGAATAAGTTGTCTGGCTTTTATTTTACAAAACATACTAAATTTGTTACCCTCTCCAACGATGTAAGTGGCTAATCCTTCGGCTTCGGTGAGGCCGTTTACATAGTCGAGTTCTAAGGTTAATTTTCTCTTTTTAAAATTTTTAAAAGTAATTGTTAAATCTGCAAATGTGTGAGTTTCAGGGTCATCGGGAACGGAGCTACTGACCAAATCCATTGGTGAGGCAAAAAAAGTTCCTTCTATTTTGGGAGGGGTGTTTCCTCCATGGATAGGCATTCCGGCTTCAACCATTTTGGTCAAAATTGTATCCGGTAAAATTTTGTTGATTTTTTTTGTTAATCCTTTTTCATCTACTTTTTTTGTACAACTGCTCGCGATTATGATTAACGAGAATAAACTTAATAGTAATAAATTTGTTTTCTTCATTGTTTTCTTTTTTTTAGAACCCATTTGAACGGAAAAAGTTTAAATGAGTTTGATTTATAATTTTAATTTTAAAATTCGTGTTTTTCTTGACACCTCTGCAAAGATAATATTTTTGTTTCAAATCCACAAGGTTTTTTATTAAAACTTACACTTCCCAAAAATCTAACTACTGATTGTTAGGGCTAATACTCGCTTTGCGAAACTCTCGTATAAAGCTATGTTTGAGGGCTTCAAATCTGATTTTTTTTCTTGCTGACAAATTTAAAATTTTCGTAATGAAAAGCCTCGTAGCTTTAAGACAATCTTGTTTTTACTATATTATTAATAATGTGTTGGTAAAATAATTAGAATTTTACGGAAAACATAAGTAGTTTTTTAGTTTTTTTAACATAATTTTTTCTGAATAAATATAAAACC
>PDWI01004472.1_pt1 | contig 18728 bp, 15 predicted proteins | sample 1430891 | NCBI WGS metagenome assembly PDWI01 (sample SAMN01162508, study PRJNA174530) | Oral metagenome, whole genome shotgun sequencing project. | biome: Marine environment; feature: Marine mammal; material: Swab sample of the gingival sulcus; isolation source: swab sample of gingival sulcus...
TCATTATGGATTGCTTTCGGTTATTCTCTTTAAATCTGGGCATGATTATATCCCTCCCAGGAAAATTTTATCATGGACACAGAGAGAAGTAAATTTTATGATTCCAGGAATAATGCGACAGTCTCAACAGCGAATATGCGGCTGCGCCCAAATTGCCCTTTGTCAAAATTCTTGCATGTAGTAGAATCTTGGGTGATGAGGAAAGAAGTTTGCCAACCCTGCATGCCTGCCTGTGCAACTTCGCATATTGCGGGACATATAGGCAATTTCGAATTTGTGGTTAAATATTTAAGAATAACAAATCCTTATAAAAAATAGAAAAGGATTTTTTTGTTAATGAAAGTAAGACTAAATAACAATCTAATAGATTTTAATACCCTTATTGATGATTTATCGGATATTCTGACTTGTTCAGAGTTTAATATTATCATTGAACATCAAAAGAAAAAATGGCTTCAGATATTCAAGGAGGATGGATTTGTTTCTATTGCATATCGAAATAATGAAATAACAAAATATAAAAATCGAATAGATAACTGGAAGATTGAACAATATTCAGCTTTAATCAATCAATATGTTGAGAAAAAGCGCGTTCAATTAAAATGGGACAGAAAAAATCCAGAGAAGCAGATTAGCAAAAATCGCATATTAACAGCCCCATATTCGCTTGTTGCAATATTAATTTTAATTGACATAGTCGCATTTATTAGTGCAAAGAAAGGGCAATCAGGCTTATTGGGATTCTTGCATAATAACCTCAAGCTAGTTTTTTCTATTTTCATGATTCTCCTTGGAATGTGGGGGATTTCCCATTTTATTGCCTTAAAGCACACTAAATCAGAAATTAATTCCCGTGAAAAAGTGTTAGCTTTTTTTGGTGGCCCCCTTTTCATTCTTACAGGGATTTTTATGCTCTTTCATACATTGAGTTAGTGATAGTGCCGGGCATCCGGGAATTGCCGATAACATTCCCTGGCGGAATCCGCATTTCCTTACTTAGACAAAGCAGTCATAAGGATTCTGGTGTGTTCAACCATTTTATCTTTTACCGGATAGTCCTTTTCCCCTTTTCCCCATTCAAGCAGATAGCCCCTGATAATGACAAATACCATAGTGAACAAATCGTCAACACCCAGGCTAACTTTGAATTGCTCCTTATCTATTCCCTCCTGCAGAAGGGATTTGAGGATTTTGACGATTTTTCTGTCATACGTTCTATTTTCCTTTATATCCTCTAAACTGGAATGAAGAATGAAGAGATTCCCGTAGTATCCCCACTCCTCAACATACACTCCAAAATGCTCAACAAAGGAAATAATCTGTTCGGAAACATGCGCGAACTTTCTTATGTTGGACTCATTGGCAAGAAAGAATTCGTCCATTAAGGAATACATGTCCCGGGCAATGGAGTCTTTAGACTGAAAATAGTGGTAAAAAGACCCCACAGAAATATTTGTAACCCGGCAGATATCCTTAATTGTTATATTTTTAAGGCCGGACTCATCCATCATGCCCACAATGCCATTGATAATTTCCATTTTTTTTCTTGTGTGTTTATCTATTTCATATACTTTCAAATCTTCACCACCAATAAAGATATATCATAATTAAAACACTCAGATTCCAAAAGAGGTAACTTTTCTGCTGTTCATTTCATTGACAAATTATAAATTGCTGCTACAATGAAACAAAAAAATAGAATATTTTAATGAAATATTCTAATTCTAAAGAAGGGGAGAAAAGATGGTTAAGGTAAAAAAAACAATTGTTTCCATACTTCTTGTATTGGTTTTGTTTGCAACAGCCTGTTCAAACCAAAAAACAGCGGATGTGGAATTCACTCCGGGAACCTATACTGGTGAAGCAAAGGGAATGGGCGGCAATCTTACCGTAGAAGTGGTTCTGGAGAAGAACAGCATTGCGGAAGTGAATGTCACCGAGCACAACGAAACACCTGGTATTTCTGACCCGGCATTGGAAAATGTGCCCAAAAACATTGTAGCATACCAGTCGCTTGATGTGGATACGGTTGCCGGAGCTACCGTTACCAGCGGAGCAATTCTGGCTGCTGTCGAAATGGCATTAAAGGAATCCGGAGCAGATGTTCAGGCATTGAAAAAATCGGTAAAAAAGAATGAAGGCAGCGATGAACTGATCCAAAAAACGGCCGACGTGGTAATTATCGGGGGCGGCGGTTCCGGACTAAGCGCCGCTGTTTCCGCGTTACGGAATGATGCCAGCGTTATCATTTTAGAAAAGATGCCTACTTTGGGCGGATCCACCATTATGGCAGGCGGTCAGTACAATGCCGTAGATAAAGCCCGGCAAGAAAAAAATACCATGCGTCCTGAACTTGTTAAAGTTATTGAATCCTATACAACGCAAAAAGCTGTTAATAAAACCCATCAAAGACTTATGGACGAACTGGCAGCTCAAATTAAAGAATACAAGGAAACCGGAAGCACTTATGTTTTTGACTCCCCGCAATTACATGCCCTTCAATCTTTTAAGGGCGGAGATCAAAAGGGTAATCTTGAGCTTATTGAAACATTAACCCTTGGTGCTGAAGAATCCATAGGCTGGCTGGAAGAACTTGGTGTTGAATTCCAGGACCATGTAGGTACAGTTACCGGTGCTTTGTGGCAAAGAACGCATCAATTTGTTAAGCCGCTGGTAACAGGCCCCATTGATGCCTATGTCGAATTTATTGAGAAATCCGGCGATCAGGCTGAAATAATGCTGGAAACAAGGGCTTATGAAATTATAATGAAAGACGGCAGGGCTGTCGGCGTTAAGGCCCGGCAAAACAATCATGAAGTTGCTGTTACGGCAAATAAGGGTGTAATAATTGCAACTGGCGGATTTGCCAGGAATCAGGAGCTGATTAGCAAGTACAATGTTCATTGGGATAACCTTTCCAATCTGAACTCCACAAACTCTGTCAGCGCTACGGGCGACGGCATTCTTATGGCAGAAGCTGTCAACGCCAATCTGGTGGGTATGGAATATATTCAGCTGTTACCCGTTGGGAATCCCACAACAGGCGGTATGTCCGGAAATATCAGCATTAACGCTGCAAACCAGTTGTTTGTTAACAACAAAGGGGAGCGTTTTGTTGCAGAAGATGCCAGACGGGACACTCTGACAAAGGGCCTTTTGGCACAGCCGGATCAGGCTATGTGGATTCTGCATGATGCCCACGAATATACAAGTGAAGATGTCAAGAACGACTTTAACGAGCCTATCGGCCAGTTAGTTGAAAACGGCCTTGCTGTAAAGGGAGAAACTATCGAAGAACTGGCAAAGAATATGGGTGTTGATCCGGCGGCATTGGTCAAAACGGTGGACACGTATAATATGGCCGTTCAGGGCAAAATAGCAGACCCTGTCGGAAAAAAATTAATGCAGGATACTTTTGATAAACCTCCTTTCTATGCGGCCATTCGTGTACCGACCATACACCATACTATGGGCGGTATAGAAATTAACAAGAACGCTCAAGTTATTGACAAGAATGGAAAGGTTATCAAAGGCCTTTATGCTGCCGGAGAAGTAACCGGCGGTACCCACGGCGCCAACAGACTCGGTGGTAACGCTATACCAGACACTGTTGTCTTTGGCAGAATTGCAGGAAAATCAGCAGCCCTGGAGATGTAAATTTTCTTCACTGTTCCGTTAACTCAACGGGACAGTGAAGTTTATCGCTTTAGCACACCAGCCCGAGAAAAATAGTTCAGAATTTATTTATTTTCCCCTTGCCTTCCATAGTTATTTTTCTTATATTAACAGAGTAAACGGTTAAAAAAATATTTATTGGAGGGTGTACCATGTTGGAATTTAAAAAGATTCTTGCCTGCGTAGATTTATCCTGTTTCTCTGAAACCGTTCTTGACTATGCCGCTGAAATTGCCGGTAAAGAAGGAGCAGAGATAATTGTTTACAACGTTATTCACCAGCGTGATATTGATCATGTAGAAGAGACAAGTACGCACTATGTTCTTTATTCTGCCGGATCTCCGGGGCAAAACATCACTACTGATCAGTATATCGAAAAAGAAACCGAGAGACGCTCTGTTCAATTAAAAAATCTTATCGAGAAACATCTTGCCCCGGTTAATGTAAAAAGCCGTATCCAGATTGATACAGGCTATCCCTGCAAATCCATACTTAATACAGCCCATAATGAAAAGGCCGATCTTATTGTTATGGGTAATAAGGGAAGAGGGCATCTTGCAGATACGGTTATAGGCAGTACAGCTTTACGTGTTTTAAGAAGAGCCGACATTCCCGTATTGAGTGTAAGATAAGCCGCTTTATATTCATCCGCCGCTGCGCACACCGGCAGCGGATGGATTATCCTTAATAAATTTCTGCCGCTGCCTTTAAAATTTCCGGTCGGGTCTCATAAGGGGTAAAATCATAAGAATGGAGGCCAGTGTCAGAAAAGCGGAAATAAATCCTATGGAGCGGAAACCAACTCCCCGCAGAATAGCCAGGCCGATAAAAGGTGCCGCTATTCCCCGTACTCCGGCCAGAAAGGCATGAACCGACTGGTAAATACGCGTTTCTTCAGGCGGTACAATGCGGGTAACCCAGAGCTGCCAGATAAACGGCGAACCTGATGCGGCAATACCATAAAGAACTGCTGACAGAATAATCACCCAGAGAGAATCGGTTAAAAAGAACAGGGGTGTGGAGAGCATAAAAAAGACATTTATGGATATTCTCAGAGCCGGGAAGCTCAAGCGGGAATAAAGACGGGCCCAGATCGGATTAACAAGAAGTTTCATGGCAACCGGAATAACAGCCAGTATCAGTGTTGTCCGGCCGGCTGAATAACCCAGTCCCCGGCCGGTTTCAGTTAGATATACCGCTTTAAGGGGCAGTGCCCAGAGGTTGCCGAATCCCACCAGCATCCAGGATGCCTGAATATACAGAAACAGGGGATTTTTAAACGGTTTGGCCATAATTGATAAGCCTTTTTTACTAAAAACCCTGATGTCTGAATTGGGCAGGCGGGAAAGCGTTATGGCTGAAAGAACAAGAATCAGCGCGGCAAAGATAAAAATATAACGCCAGAAAGATATATTTCCGTCCAGCAGACGTCCATAAGCTAAACCGGAGACAAAAGAAATAATGAGCAGCAGACGCAACCCCAGGGCAATACGCTGAGCCCTGTGTTCGGGCGGGTAGACGTCGCCGTAGAGATCGCTGAAAAAAGGCTGGCGCAGATTAAACGCCGCCGAAGAACACGTTACGGCAAGAGCAAAAAAAGCCGCTGAAGGCGCCAGCCCTCCTGCCAGCAGAAGAATACCGGCCAGAGCCGTTAAAACAGTTAAAACATGTGAACGTTCCACATGTCTGCGGTTCAGAACGGCGGTTAAGGGAACCGAAAGAAAAAACCCTATGGCGGTAGAAGCCGAAATAAGCCCCTTCCAGAAATCTCCGGCAGAAAAAAAACGGATAGCCACTACCAGAAAAACAGATTCTATAAGAGGCGTAAAAAAACCGTCGGCGGCCTGGCGCAGGCTGTCTATGCGGAAACTGCGCTCTTCAGAGCTTCCTTCGCGGAAAAATCCAGTGAAATTCATTTAAGCTCTATTACCCCTAGCCTTTCATGGCTCCGCTGGTTAATCCCTTAACAAAATACCGGGACAGAACCAGGTAAAAAATCATTACAGGAAGACTGGCCAGAGAAAGCACAGCAAAGACCATTCCAAAATTCGTTTCAAACTGTCCAAACAGTAAAGCTGTAGCCAGCGGAACTGTCTTGACATTGTCTGAACGGATAAGAATAAGAGGGAACCAGAAGTCGTTCCATACAGGAATAAAATTCACTATGGCAACGGTAGCCAGCGCGGGTTTGGCCAGCGGCATAACAATGCGCCGGAATATGGCATGTTCGCTGCAGCCGTCTATCCGGGCAGAATTACTGAGTTCTTCCGGGATCATCCGGATAAAGTCGTACAGAATAAACACACCAAGGGGTATTCCCATGGCAACAAACACAATTACCAGACTCCACGGGGTATCAAAAAGATTCAGGGTAATCATGGTTTTCAATATACCGATAGTTCCAAGACGGATAGGTATAATAAGACCAGCCACAAAATACACATAAATAAAGAGGCGCAAGCGGAACTGATATTTAGCCAGCGCGTAGGAAGCCAGAGCTGTTAAAACGGTAATAAAAAGCAGCGCCAGCAGGGTAACAACAATGCTGTTGCGGAAATATAACTGATAATGCGATACCGTAAAAACCTTGCTGTATCCTGAAAAAACCACCGGACCGGGAAGACCAAAGGGCTTGGTAAAAATTTGTTTGTTATTTTTGAGCGATGTAACAAACATTAAATACAGGGGAAAAAGAATCAGCAGTCCGTAAAAGGCCATAATAATATAGCTGATCAGCCTGGCCCACCATTTATGAATTGTCGTCATGAGAGCTTCCTCCTTTTTCTGTTAAAGAAGAGCAGGAACAAACTGACACCTATAAAAACAAAAAGGAACATCATGGTGGCAACGGTAGCTCCCATTCCCATGCCCCAGCCTCCCCGTTCGGGCGAACTGAAGGCGGCACGGTAGAAAAGGGAACCGAAGATATCCGTACTGTAGCCGGGGTTTCCCATACTGGTAGACATGGCGTACACAATATCAAACTGGGTAAAGTCTCCGACAAAAATAAGGATGGTAACAATACCCACCACAGGAAGAACCGACGGCAGAATAATATGCCGTATTTCCTGGAAGAAGCTGGCTCCGTCAATTCTGGAGGCTTCCAGTATTTCCTCATCAATGGCATCCACACCGGCAGTGTAGAAAATAATGGATTCACCAAAAAACTGCCAGCTGACAACAAAGGCCAGAATGGGCAGGGCTGTTTGAGGGTCGCCCAGCCACGGCCTGATAAGACTTTCCAGACCCGCGAATGTTAATATTTTATCGAAGATTCCCCAGATAGGATTGAAGATCATGGAGAACAAAAATCCGACAACAAGAACAGAAAGCGTTGTGGGAATAAAACTGAGCTTCCTGAGGAATCCGGAGAATTTCAATCCCCGGGTCAGTAATACCGCGACAAGAAAACCCAGAATATTCTGGTAAACCGTTACCATTAGAAAAAAACGTATATTATTCCAGAAGGCGTTCCAGAACCGTTCATTAAAGGGATACTGGGTAAAAAGTTTTCGATAGTTATCGAATCCGGCGAATTCCTGCGGAATAAGCCCTTCACCGGTGTAAAAACTCAGGCGCATTGAATTGACAATGGGTACCAGCATGAACAATGTATAAATAACAAATGCCGGCATAATATACCAGAAAAGAAACCAGCGCTTTCTTCCTTCATGTTTCAGCATGAAGTTATTCTCCTTAACAAACCCGGCCCGAGGGCGGAAAGCTTCCGGGCCGGGGAATTATTTCATTATATGACTTACGGCTTATACCAGGTATCCAGACCTTTCTGAACATGAGCCGCAGCTTCCGCGGGTGTTTTCTGACCATTGTACATGGCAATGAGAGCTTCCCACATTAAAGTATTGCCGCTGGGCGACTGAGCGGACATTTTTTCCCATACGGTACGTACGGTAATATCGGCTCCGTTGGCAGCTGCCAGCATTTGATTAGCCAGGCTGTTACTAATGGAGTAGTTTCCGGGTGTATAGGAGAAGAAGCCCGGAAGTTCATCCATAATCAGCTGAGCATATTCCGAACCGGCTACCCACTGGATGTAGCGCTTGGCCGCTTCCAGATTTTTGGAGTCCTTATTAACACCAATTCCGCCGTCCACATGGAAGCAGTAACTGAGCTGGTCGCCGGCTTTTGCTACGGGAGGAGCAAAGAAACCGATGGCGCTTTCATCTGAACCCAGATCTTCAAAGATACCGATTTCCCAGCTGCCGCCTATAAACATTGCGGCCTGTCCGGTACCAAAAAGCTGCTGCATGCTGACGTAGTCGATAGCTTCATATCCCTGGGGGAAATACGGCTGCAGTTCGTATATTTTCTCAAAAGCACGGACAAACTGGGGATCGGTCAGTTTTACTTTACCGGCCATTAAGTCCTGACGGGCCTGTTCACCGCCGTAAAAGTTGGCACCCAGTCCGCTGAAAATAACTTCATACAGACACCAGCCGTCTTTACTGCCCTGCGCAAAAACGGTTTCTCCGTTCTCTTTGAGGGTATTACATACAGTTATGAATTCATCCCAGGTTTTGGGGGGCTTCAGATCGTATTTATCAAATATGGCTTTCTGATAGTACACACCATGTGTTACACCGACAGAAGGTACAGCATAGCTAATGCCGTCTTCGGTACTCCACGCGCCGAGAGCTGCCGGGGCAAAATCTTTAAGTGCCGGAACAACGTCATTGAGGGGAAGCAGTTTGCCGGTATCCCATATCTGACGGGCACTGTCGTAGGAACGCAGAAACATAATGTCCGCGGCAACACCGGTTTCCAGAGATGATTTAAGCTGTGCATCGTATTCAGTATCCTTGATGGGCTGGAAATCAACAATAATATCCGGATTAGCCTCGGTAAATGCCGCATTAACACGCTGCATTCTTTCAATGTCTTCTGTTCTCCAGCTGGTAAAAACAAGCTTTGTCTTACCTTCGGCGCTGTCCGAACCTCCATTTGCAAATACCATTCCGCCTGCCATGGCAAGAATAAGCATTATTGATAGTACTTTTTTCATGTTTGCCTCCTTAATAGACACATGTAGACCTTATATTAACATTTTTTAATAAAATGGTCAGGGGGGATTTCTAGGCTTTTTTCCGGCTGTGTTTCTGACGGCCTTCCAGTATTTCATAGAGTACCGGAACCAGAATAAGGGTAATAAGCGTGGAAGTGATCAGTCCCCCTCCGATAAGCTGTCCCAGAGGCGCGTAAATATCTGAACCTTCACCAATGGCAAAGGCCAGGGGAATAAGCCCCAGAACGGTTGTCAGTGTGGTTATCATTATGGGTTTGAGCCGGATGCTGCAGGCTTCCACCAAGGCTTCACGGACGGCGTTTCCTTCATTGCGCTTCTGGTTGGCCATTTCCACCAGCACAATGGCGTTATTCACAACCATTCCCCCCAGAGCAATAATACCAAAGAGGGTCATCATGCTGAGTTTGCCGCCGAATCCGGCCAGGGCTGCCGCCACGCCGATAAGAACAAAGGGTACAGAGGCCATGATTATAAACGGCTGACGGAACTTTTCAAACTGAATAACCATTACCGCGTACACCAGAAAAACGGCAATGCCCAGAGCCCGGCCCAGTTCCGTGAAAGTTTCACCCATAACATCAGCAACACCGACAATACGCCAGTTAACTCCCGGGGGAAAATCCATTTTCTCCAGCTGCGGAACAAGACGGGACTGCACCCCGGCCAGATCGTTTTCTATGAGTTCTCCGGCAACAACAAGAGACGGCAGCCGGTCACGGTGCGGTATTTTATCGCTGATTATCCGGCGTCCGGCAGAAGAAAAGGCCGAATACGGTACAGTTGTTCCTGCACCGTTCCGTGCCCGGATCCGGCCCAGAATGCCGTCGGGCATTTGGCCGTCCGCCAGGGTGGAATCAATAAATATAGGATAAGTCAGATTGTTCACTTCAACCTGCCCGGCCTCTTCACCGTTGAACAGAATACGCAGATTCTGTCCGGCCAGAACAGGGTTAATTCCCAGCCGGCTGCTGGTAATTCTGTCCAGGTTCAAATCCATCAGTTCCCGGTCGGTACGTACTCCAACGCGGGCCACGGCAACCAGGGGATCGGTTTCCATAAGACTTTGAAGCATGGAGGCTGAAGCAAGCACTGTATCCCAGTTACTGCCGAACAGTTCCACCCGGAAACCTGCCCCGTTTGTGGCGTAGTTCATTTGTTTGGCCAGTCCGCCGTTTTTTACTTCTATTTTTGCGTCAGTTATCCGGGCGGGCAGAACCGAGTTTAAATGGTGAATAATATCAAATACAGTGCGTTCACGCTCGGTTGTGCGCTTCAGACGGATGCGCCCGTATCCCGTGGACGGATTACCCTTGTCCACAATGGCGGCCGAATCGGCAATGCCGGAATACCATAAGTCAGTTTGAACTTCCGGTACTTCCTCCCGCACCAGAGCAGCAATTTCCGCTATTTTCTTCTCGGCATCCTGCAGAGTGTAACCGGCCGGAAGTTCCACAATTATTTCCATTTCGTTCATGTCGGGCGCACTGAACATTTCGGCACCCAGAGTGCCCAGCACAACAAAAGAAGCCAGAATAACCGTGCAGGATAATAAAAGCACATAGGTTTTATGCTTTAAGGCCGCAGTCAGAACACGGCCGTAGAAATGGGCAAATCGATCAAAACGCGTGTCAAACCTGGCGCCGAAGCCGGAAACTTGTGCATTGTCTGAATTGCTGCCCAGAATACGTGAAGAAAGCCAGGGAACAATAATAATGGCTGTTAAAGCAGAAGAAGAGAGAGCGAAAAGCAGCACCCAGGCCACTTCCTTCAGAATGGCGCCGGCAAGGCCGGAAACAAAAAGGATGGGAATAAACACCGAAAGGGATGTACTGGTGGATGCCAGAACTGCGCCCCCCACTTCCCTGGCTCCGGTAGAAGCAGCTTCAAAAGCATTTAAGCCCAGGGTGCGGTGCCGAATGGTGTTTTCCAGAATAACAATGGAGGAATCCACCATCATTCCAATAGCCACGGTTATTCCGGCCAGGGTCATCATGTTCAGGGTCATTCCCCGAAGGCGCATCAGAATAAAGGTAAGAAATACCGTAAAAGGAATGGAGAGGGTAACAATAAGAGAGGCCCGCAGATCGTGTAAAAACAGAAGAAGAATAATAACGGCCAGCACTGCTCCAAGCCAGGCGGAATTACCGACCGATTTCAGCGTAACGCCAATGGTCTGCGCATCGTCAACCACTGGAGAAAAACGGACTTTCCCTTCACTTTCACGGGTTATTATTTCTTCCAGCTGATGGATGGAGGAAACCAGTTTTTCCGTATCGCCGCCGGAACGTTTCATAACATCCAGTGCAACAGCCTGCCGGCCGCCGGAAGACACACGGAATTCCGGATTTTCCGTTCCATAATAAATGTCGGCCAGATCGTCGAGGTAAACCGGAAGTTTTTCCGGAGTATACCCGACAGCCTGCTGTCCCAGCTGAACCAGTGTGGTGTAATCGCCGTCGGACTGAAACGACAGCCGGTCGGCACCCACCTGAACATTTCCGGCCGGCACAGCGCCCTGTCCCCGGTAGACAGCCTGGTAAACATCCAGAGCGGTAATGTCCATGGATTCCAGCTTGGCAGGATTCAGGCGCACCCTCACCTGGGCGCCTTCCACTCCGCGGGCATAGACAGCCGATACATCTTTAACACGGCTCATGCGGGGAACAATGTCGTCTTCCAGCAGGCGGGCCAGCTGGGTATCGGGCAAGTCCGACTCTACAATGGCCGAATACACCGGCAGTGTGGAGGTGCCCAGTTCATACATGCGCGGAGCACCGCTTATGCCTTCCGGCAGATTGGCCATGGCGTTTCCAATACGGTCACGTATGTCGTTTTTACCGTCTTCCAGGTCGGCATTCCAGTCCAGAGAAACAAAAATAAGAGAATAACCGTCGTGCGACTCCGAGCTGAGACGGTTTACACCCTGAATAAGGCTGAATTCCTCTTCCAGGGGATCGGTAACATCGCGTTCAACAACTTCCGGAGACGCCCCCGGATAAACTGTAAAAACAAGCAGCTCCGGAGTTGTAATATCGGCCAGAAGGTCGTGGCTCATACCCGTAAAAGAAAGCAGACCAAAAACCATGAGAGTTATCAGCAGAATACCGACAATGGCCGGATGCCGAATGGCGAAATCAGAAATACTCATGGTTCGAGCTTCCGAACAGTTTCCCCTTCTTCCAGAAAGTGCTGACCTTCCACTATAAAGGTTTTATCTTTCCATTCAGGAGGTATGGCAACATAACCTGAAATAAGAGTGGGGTTTTCGAGTGTTAGTGAATGCGCGCTATTCATACTGTCAACTGTCCAGATGCTTTTCCCCGAACTGAGGGCTTTTTCCGGAAGACAGAGCACCTGCGGAGATGCTGTAATGAACCGCACTTTGAGCATCATTCCAGGATGCAGAAGTTTTTCTTTGTCTTTCACCCGGCAGACCACGGCAAAACTGCGAGTAGCGGGATCTACCCAGGGCGCAACTGAGCGTATTTCTCCGGTAACGGCAAGTTCGGGGAACGCCTCGGATGTAATTTCCAGCTTGATCTGCGGCAGCATGCCTTCAGCGGCCGGCTGCCCGGGAGCGGGCTCCCGCCCGGCCGGAATACCGCCTTCCCCCGCGGCCGGCTCTTTACCCAGGCCCGGCTCTTTACCCAGGCCCGGCTCTTTACCCAGGCCCGGCTCTTCCCCCAGCGCCGGCTCTTCCCCCGCCACTTTCCAGGACGTGAAAGCAGGATAAGCCGCCTCAGGCAGATACACCTCTACTTCCAGATCTTCGAGAGACCCCAGGACAAACAATGGAACACCCGCTTCAGGCGAAACCAGTGAGCCGACATTAACAAGACGGCGCAGTACAACACCCTCAGCCGGAGCATCAACCAGAGTCCATTGATAACGCAGACGGGCCTCTGAAGTCTGAGCTTCCGCGGCAAGATGCGAAGCGCGGGCCTTTTCCCAGTCCTGACGGGATATGTGCCCCCCTGAATACAGACGGTTGACGCGTTTCCATGCTGAAGCAGCCGCTGAACGCGGAGCATCGGCCCGTTCCACCTCAAGACGGTAAAATTCACGGTCAATTTCAGCCAGCGGCTGACCTATCTCAACAGTATCTCCCACATCGGCAAACACAGCGCTCACCATTCCTGATACACGTGAGAGAAGAGTAACCTGATTGGCGGAACGGACATTTCCCCATGCCTCAACAGATTTTTCAAGAACCCTTATTTCTGGTTTTTCAACCTGCACCGGTTTGGGAGGTTTTTCGAGAGTTTCTGTCTCTTTATTATAGTCAAAATACCAGAGCGTCACAGCGCCGCCTATGAAAATAAGCAACACCAGCACTTGCAGAAGCCAGCTTCCAACCCGCCTCATAAAAGAGCCTCCCTGCCGCAACTCATTATTTCAGGCTGTCCAGCGTTGTCATATTAATACCATTATACACCTGCTGAAAACCCTGACGCCGAAGTATACGGGCGGCCTTGCCCGCGCGGCTCCCTGATGCACAATAAAGAATTATGGGCTTATCCGTATTTCCCAGTTTCCGGCTGCTTTTAGCAATTTTCTCAACCGGCAGGTTAATGGCCCCGCTGTAATGCCCTTCCTTATATTCGGCATTAGTCCGCACATCGACAACCACAGCTTTGGGCAGAATTTCTTTCAGTTTTACACTTCCCCGTCCCGAAAGAAACATCCGCGCATATCCAAAAACGGTTAATGCACCCAGAACTATTGCGCCGACAACAGCGCCCTTATCCATATAAACCTCCATTATTATTCATCATGATGCATCTTAAAAGAGAGGTTTTCCCCAATATTGCATCCTATGTACACCCAGATTAGTAATAATAGACAGACTGATCAACAACAAAAAGGAGTTCCCGGGAATCAACTATACACCTGGAACAGCAGTAACAGGAAGATTCTTCACCATACTATACGTTGACTACCGGCCGCCGCCTGTGGTATTTTGCCTTCCATACATTCTTCTTACGGAAGGTTTTATGTCAGCTAAAAATAATCCATTTAAGGAACAGGAGAAAAACCGCAGTCTGTCCGGTAAAGTATTCAAATATTTCGGTGCTGCGCTTGTAACTCTGGCCATTATCGGCCTGATTTTTGTGTCTTTTTCTTCGGGCAGGGGCCGGAATCAGGCCTCTTTTGTATTCGGACGTTACGGTAACCGGAACATTGAATTCCGTCCCGATAATGCCTTTGGGCAGGCTGTTGAAAATGAAATCAGCAGAACCAACAATCAGCTGCAGCAAAAAGGTAATGAGACCAGCAATGAAATGATTCAGTTTTTCCGCCTTATGGCCTGGCAGCAGGCATTCCGGAAAGTAGTTGTTAATGAGGCTATTGCCTATGAACTGGACGACAGCGGTTATAAAATATCACCGCGGGCCGTTGACCGCTACATTGTAAAGTTCGGTCCCTTCCGTACCAACGGAGAATTCGATGAAGAGCTGTACCTGAATGCCTCATCCTCCCGCAAAGCCGCTGTCAGAACTCAAATGCGTGAACAGCTGACTCTGACCACCTGGGCTGAAGATGTTCTGAATTCCCGTTACTATTCCGCCGGAGAGCTTGATTTCCTGGAAGATATGCGCCGCAGCGTCAAATCATACGAATATGTTACCATTCCCTTCACCGACTTCCCCGAAAAAGACGTTATTGCATACGCAGAAAAAAATCCTCAACTCTTCCGCCGGCTGCCTCTGAGCCGTATTACCATTGAAGCAGGAAACAAAAGAAGCAGCTCTGAAGCGGAAGAAAAAGCCAACGAAGTTTTCCAGCTCTATCAGGAGCAGAAAGACAACATGGATGCCTTCAGCAATCTGGCCATGAAAAATTCAGATGACAGCTTCGCGCAGGACGGCGGCAGCATGGGAGCCACCGAATATTACAGACTTTCAGAACTCATCGGCAGCGAAAATGCCGATGCGGTTTTTGCCGCCAAAAAAGGCGAAGTAACCGGTCCTTTTGATACCGACTACGGCTGGATGATTTTCCGCACAGAGGGAGCCATTGCGAACCCTGCCGCTGAGGATATAAAAGATCAGGTACGGGGCTACATGCTTCAGAACGAAGCCGGTCTTATTGAAGATACCCTTATAGCCCGGGCTAAAGAGCTGTCCCTGCAGGCCCGCAGCAGAGGTAATTTCCGAAGCGCAGCCGAAGAAGCCGGCTTAACGGTTTCCAGCACCAATGAATTTGCCTTTAATTTTGGAAACGATTCCCTGCTGGGCAGCGGACCGGAAACCAATGGAGACGCCAGCCTTTCAGGCAGCAGCAGTTCTGAAACTTTCTGGGAAGCCCTTTTGACAATGAACAAAATTGGCGATATATCGGAACCGGTTGTACTGAACAGCGCTGTAGGACTCTTTTCACTGGTATCCGAGTCGGAACAGGAACCCCTGCAATACTGGGAAGATCTGGTGAAGTACGAAATGTCCCGTTCCAGAGAGAATGATTTCCGCTCGGCAGTTCTGAGCAGCGAAAATCCTCTTTTTGAAAATGATTTTTCTGAAGCCTATAACCGGTTTTTCCCTTCAAATCAGGGTTAACGGAGCAGTGTCATAATGAACAGCCCCCGGCTGGAATCCACAGAACATGGTTTAACTGTGGAAGCAGCCGGGCGCTATCTGTATTCCCGCTACAATCCTTCAAGCCGGCCGCAGAAAGCGGCTCTGGCAGTAGAAAGCGCCGAACAGTGCCTGTACTTTGTCCCCTCCCCTCTGCTGGGATACGGACTGCAAACACTGCTGGACCGCATTCCCGAAAGCTCCCATATTCTGGCTCTGGAAGTATCGGAAGAACTGGAAAATCTGTGCAGAGAAGCCCGTTCTGCCGAATTGGCCGGACACCCGCGCGTCAGCTGGGTGCAAATTAAAGATACAGCCGGCCTGAACGCTTTTCTGGAACAGCTGGGGCTGTGGAAATTCCGCCGGATAAAAAGAGTGGATCTGTCTGGAGGAAGCGCCCTCCATGCCCATCTCTACAGAACACTCTACAATTTTACTGCTTCCGCTCTGAATACATACTGGAGAAACCGCAACACTCTGGCCCGCATGGGCCGGTCGTGGATACGTCATATGCTGGCCAACATTGCCGCTCTGGCCGAACTTCCAGAAGAGACCGCGCCAGGCACTCCCGCCCCACCGCGGCAGACTAGTCCGGCCGCCCCGGACACGGCGCTTCTCCCGGACACGGCGCTTCTCCCGCACACAGCCCAGCCTCCCGGCCCCTTCACCAGCGGCCCCATTGTGGTTGCCGGCGCCGGTCCCAGCCTGGAAAAAGCGTTCCCCTTTCTAAGGAAAAATCAGCAGAAGCTCTACATACTGGCAGCCGACACCGCGGCGGCCGCTCTCTGGAGAGCCGGCATCAAGGCCGACGCCATAGTAGTGCTCGAAACCCAGGCCTGGAACATGCTGGACTTTCACGGCCTCTCCCAAAGCGGCATACCGGTAATAGGCGACCTGAGCGCCTACCCGCCCTCCCTGAACGCCTCCGGAGGAGCGCATCAGCTTTTTTCGTCCAACTTCGCCAACCTGTACTTTCTCAACCGCGCCCGGAAAGCCGGACTGCGCCCATACATTCTGCCGCCCCTGGGCTCAGTGGGAATAGCGGCCGTGGAAATAGCCCTGGCCTCCACAAGCGGCACTGTTCTCTTAAGCGGTCTCGACTTTGCCTACACTCCGGGAAAAACCCACGCGCAGGGAACATCCGTTCACCGTTGGCAGCTGAGCCGCATCAGCCGGCTGACCCCCGCGCCGCTCTGGCCGGCAGCCATGGCCGCCGTACCTTCCAGAGTACCGGCAGCATCAGGCGGAAGCATACAGACAGACAGAGTACTGGAAAGCTACGCGGCCATCTTCAAAGACCGTTACGCCAAAGAAAGCCGCATAGGCATACTGCAGCCCGGAGGAGCCGATCTGAACCTGCCTCTGGTCCGTTTTGAAGAAGCCGAAAAACTGCTGCTTAAAGAAAAAAAGCCGTGGCAGGGCATCTTTCCGCAGAAAAGCTCGGCTTCCGCTGACGCGCAAGCCTTTCTAAGCGAGGAACTGCAGACCCTTGAACGGGTAATAGACCGGTGGCAGCACTACGCGGAAGGCCGCGCCGAGGCATCCGATGTGGCTGCGGCACTGACAGAACGCGATGAAATATATGCCGACTTTCCCGACCCGCCGCCCCTTCCCAGGGAAGATAACGCTTTTCTGGTGCGTGCCGTCAGCAGGGCGCGCCGGCTGCGGCGCTACATACTGCGCCAGCTCGGCCCGGGGGCATAAGGCGCGGACCTGCCGGCCGGCGCGGGAAATACCATCAAGTAGGCATGCTTTTGTTATCTAACAGGCCGTTGAAAAAGAGTTCCGGGCTACCGGGATTCAATTCCCCGCATCGGCTCCAGAACCTCTTTGCTCTGGGCACCGATGTTCATTTTCGCTGCCCATTTCATGCCGTTGCCTCAATGTTCCGTCTTCGGCCAGTCAAATATTTCTTTGGTACGTTTCTGCTTTCGCTGACTGACCTGGTATATCTTTGGACACAAAACTTCCAGCCCAGGCCTTAATCAGTGGACCATTCACGGTGAAACGATAATCTGGGAGAAACCGTTTCTTTCGAGCCTTCTCCAACACCAAAGAAAAGAATCAAACGGTCATATCCAAACAATTCCAAACAATAAGCCTTATTGAGAATACGTGCCCAAGATAAAATAAGTGCCGCCCGTTTCATAATAAAAAAGGAACTTTTAATGATGACTGAATATTCTGTGCAGTGTGCGGAAATTGATTCCCCTCTGCTGGAATTTTTCCTGGAAACACATTGTTCAAAAATATATGGTATAATAGGAACAGTTTTTGTCATGATGATTCTGCCTGCGGCGGCAGAAAATTATCCCGGCACTGATCTCCTGAACTCCTGAACTGGAGAGCCTGATGGACAAGGTCGTGGATAATATTGAAAAATATACCCTGGAAACAGAAACGGAGCTTAAAAATGAAATCTTTTATTACAGTCATAGGAAAAGATACCGTTGGAATTATTGCGGCAATTGCCAATATACTTGCCGGTCGCAAGGTCAACATTATTGATATTAACCAGACGGTAATGGATGATATGTTCACCATGATAATGATGGTAGATACATCTGAATTAGAAGGCCAGTTTTCCGTTCTTTCTGAAGAACTGACAGATTACGGCAAGAAGAGCGGTTTATCGGTACGCATTCAGCGCGAAGAAATTTTCAATTCAATGCACAGAATTTAAGGTGGACGGCAAAGATGATCAGACCCGGAGAAATACTTGAAACCATTGAGATGATCGACCGTGAAAACCTTGATATCCGTACCATTACAATGGGCATATCTTTAAGAGACTGCGCAAGCGAATCAGGAAATAAATCACGAAAGAAGATCTACGACAAAATAACCCGTCTCGCCGGAAACCTTGTTGCCGCGGCTGATGATATTCAGACAGACTTCGGCATTCCCATTATAAACAAGCGTATATCGGTTACCCCGATCGCATTAATAGCCGAATCTTCCGGTGATGAAAACTACGCGGCCTTTGCCGAAACCCTCGACAGGGCGGCCGCCGAGACAGGTGTAGACTTCATCGGCGGTTTCTCGGCCCTTGTACACAAAGGCTATACCAGCGGAGATCGTAAACTTATACACTCAATACCCCAGGCCCTTGCATCAACGGTCAAGGTGTGTTCATCGGTTAATATTGCAACAACCCGTGCAGGCTTAAACATGGACGCGGTTGCCCAAATGGGACGCGTCATAAAAGAAACAGCCGCCCTGACCGCAGAGAGCGGCGGGCTGGGCTGCGCAAAGCTTGTTGTTTTTTCCAATGTACCTGAAGACAACCCCTTTATGGCCGGAGCCTTTCACGGAATAGGAGAACCCGAATCCGTCATTAACGTAGGCATCAGCGGCCCGGGCGTTGTACAGAGCGCGGTCAGAAAAATTCCTGACGGAGACTTCGGCGCAGTTGCAGAAGTTATCAAAAAATC
>PDWI01004473.1_pt1 | contig 18727 bp, 13 predicted proteins | sample 1430891 | NCBI WGS metagenome assembly PDWI01 (sample SAMN01162508, study PRJNA174530) | Oral metagenome, whole genome shotgun sequencing project. | biome: Marine environment; feature: Marine mammal; material: Swab sample of the gingival sulcus; isolation source: swab sample of gingival sulcus...
GCTCGGTAAGGTCGATGGCTTCTGGTAAGCCATACTTATCCTTGAACTCTGTTTTTTCCCGGTAGAGAATATTTTCCAGGCTGTTATCTGTTGGTAATAATTCAACAATTTTTGAACGAATTTCAGTGTATCCTAGTTCTTTTGCTGCCTGGAATCTGTGGTGTCCATCAAGAATATAGTAATCGTCTTTTATCTGATAGAGTGCAATGGGAGGCAGAGATTTTCCGGCTTTCATTGCGGAAAGAATACCACTCAACCGCTCACTTCTACGGTTGGCAGTATGGTGTCGTGCTTTGAATTGATGATCGAAATCATGATAACGGCCCACACTGCCTACAATTTGCTGCAGAGGGACAAGTGTTGTGCCCCTTTCTACTGCTTCATACGCTCTCTCTTCTTTTTGTCTCTGACTGAAACTTGTCGTGGTTTCCGGCGGTTGAGAGTGGGAGAAAAGGTTCTTTATTTTCTCTGTAAATTTATATTTCGAGGACATAGGAACCAAAAGAGTTAATGATCGTTGTTTCGTTATATGTAAGAATCCGCTCCGAATCCTCATCAAAGTGGCGGTGAATATGCCCGTGAATAAAATAACGGGGTTTATATGTATCAATTAACCAGCGGAAGATGCGAAATCCGCGATGCGGCAGATCTTCCTGGTCTCCGAGAAAACGGGGTGGTGCATGGGTTACGATGATGTCCGGTTTTCCCCTGTACCAGAAAGAAAAACGCATTTTTTTGACAAAACGGCGCATCTCTTTCTCCGTGTATTGATACACGCCGCCATTATACCATCGACAGCCGGAGAAACCAACAATACGATAATGCCCTAAACGCATTATCCGTCGATTTAACGGAATGCAGCCAACGGGTGGAGTCTGTTCGTGGCGAATATCATGATTGCCAAGGATATAGTATAGTGGAGCATCATAGATATTACGCAGGCGTATAAGATACTCAGGGGGCAAGTCTCCGCATGCAATAACGGCATCTACCTGATTGCGCCGACTACGTTCCTGGGCAATGAGATGAGAGTCAACAGCATCGGAAACAAGCAATATTCTCATAGGAAAAACTGTTAAAAATTTGTGTAATACGTGATCTGTTGTTATTGCTGGCCATTGAGGATATCTTCAACCGTTTTTCCCGATATGGTATGAGTAAAAATAGCAGTAAATAGTGGTTCGACTTTATTAAAGGAGTGTTCTTCGATTAAAAATCCGGGAAGGGGGGCAGCGGCAAGAACCCGCATCTTTGCCTGCAGAAGTAAACCCTGGGAATTGTGTTCTATCAGCTCTGCAATTTTTCTATATTTGCGTATATCTAGTAAGGCAGCAAGGACATCGTAAAGATTACCCCAGTACTCCTTTTGACCTAAATGTTCAATTAACTGGGAACATGCGGTTGCTGCATCAAGGTAAAAATCTGGAATTGCAGCAGGGGAGTTTACACTGCATTTATGCATGGAGAGAAACGAGCTGCAGCCAAAAGGTCGTACAGGATAAATTGCACAAAGATCGTCCTGTAGAAACGGGCATCTGGACGATGCCAAAGGAGGTTTCTGTGCAACTTCTTCTCCTGCCAAACAGGCTTTGGCAAACTCATTTGTGCTGTACGATGGAGCAGGTATTCCGCAGCGTTTAATAAGCGTTGTTTCCAGCACCGCAGCAAACCACTCAATTCTACGTGTATCTTCAATAACGTAATCAAGAATTGTTTCTCCTTCCATAGCTGTAATCGTTACATTTTCAGTACAGCAGGAAGAGCACTGTTTACCGCAGGCTGGTTGTAACTCAGGGTGAGCCGCTGCCCATTTGTCAAATTCATGACAGATAGCGTGTATGGCCTGGCTTCTCATAAAAGAGCTTCCCTTTAAAGAGAAATAGTCGCGGCATCACAACAGAGTTGAATGAGCTCCGCTGCAGTCCCGAAACGGGCACCTTCAATGAGATCCTCTTCTGTAATACCACGGGATTTTGCACATGGAGTACAGGCAATAATAGAAACTTCCTTTGCCTGCAGATGAGTCATTAAATCATCGGCACTATCTCCTGTTACCGCCTTAACATGAGTAAGAATGCCTTCTTTTACCAGCCATACTGCATCATCGAGTAAAAAGAGAGTAACATTTTTCCCCTCTTTTTCTGCAACAGTTGCCAAATGAATGGCACGAGCTGCCCTGTTTGGGTTATCTGTACCGCAAGCAAGTGTAATAACTACATTATTCGTCATTTCTTCTCCTTTTTATTGGGTAGTTGAAAATATACTTTTTTCACTGCCTGCAATGTAGACATTGCAGGCAGAATAGTTGGCGTAAGAAACGGTGCGAGTTACTTTTTATTCTCTGTCGCAGGAGCAAGGTTTTCTATGATAACTTCACCTGTTTGATTAACCACCGTCTTAGCACTGTCTAGAGCTGCATTTGATATTTGAACTGCTTTTTCTGTAAGTTCTTTTGCTACTTCTTTTGCTTTTATGGAGTGTTCTGCAATTATCTGCTTTGCCGTATCTGCAGCTTCAGTTGTAAGATTCTGCGCAGAGCTGCCCACATTATCAATTGCCTTTTGCAGTTTTTCCTTCGTGTTTGCAGCATCTTTTTCTACAGCCTTATCTCTTGGGCATGCTGTCTTCGGGCATTCTGAATGTGGAGCAGTTTTGTCACATGCTTTCCCCTGATACGCAGGACATTCTGTGAGAGAGGTAAGAATGTTCTTCAGCTGTTGATTCTCTAGAATCAGAGCACCAGCAAGTTGTACCAACTCACGGGTTGCACTCTCCATTTGTTGGAAAGCTTCTGCTAATTCTTCAGTATTTTTAGGCTTCTGGGGATGAACACTTGCCTCCTGAATACCTTCTTTTTTCATCTTTTGTGCGTTGACCAAGTCAACAAGTTCTTTAATTTCAACTGTTTTTTCGGTGAACTCTTCTTCCTGTTTTTCAGCCGAGGGTTCCTTGTCTTGATCTTCGGCAATAACGGCTAAAACGTTTTGGGAGGCTGTATCTGCAACCTTATCCCTGTTATCTGCAGCGTTGTTTTCTGCTTGTTGTTCTGGCTCCTTGTTTGGTGCAGCCTCTTTCTGCACATGCTGCTCACTCACCGTTGCTGAGTTGTGATCGGTTTTCTGATCCTCTGGCGAACAGCCGAAGAAAGTAATTAGATAGACGGCAACCATTGCTAGAAAAGCATAACGCATAATATTCTCCTTTTGAAATTAGCTGTAGGAAAGACGAAAAACCCTTTTTTCGGTTAAAGCTAACAGATGCAACGATAAAAAACTTCGTTTTATCTGAAAGAATAACAAAATTTCAAGTTTTTCATATTCCCGGTAAAAAGTTTTCAAGACAGCTCCAAAAAGCTATCCTCAAAGACAAACTTCGCACACGACAAGATACCAAATATCCAGCGTCTATCAAGAAAAACGACGTAAATTTATTGTTCAGATTTGAGTACTGCTAAAAATGCTGTTTGCGGGATATCTACATTGCCGACCGTTTTCATTCGTTTTTTTCCTGCTTTCTGCTTTTCAAGAAGCTTTCGTTTTCTGCTGATATCTCCTCCATAGCATTTGGCAGTAACGTCTTTGCGCAAGGCGGAGACATTTGTTCTGGCGATAATGGTTCCGCCTATTGCTGCCTGAATGGCTATTTTAAACATTTGTCTCGGGATCTCTTCCTTAAGCATCTCACAGGCATGGAGGCCCCGTGCTCTGGCATTACTGCGATGAACCAGTTGGGAGAGAGCATCTACCACCTCGCCATTCACGAGAATATCAAGCTTGACAAGGTCTGATTTCCTGTAATCATACATCTCATAGTCAAAAGAACCATATCCTTGAGTAATCGACTTCAGCCGATCGTAGAAATCGTAAATTACCTCAGCCAAAGGAAGTTCAACCGTGAGCTCTATTCGTCCCGGAGTTGGGTAGTTAAAGCTTGTATTCTCCCCTCTGCGTTCCATACAGAGGGTCATTACCGCTCCCATATAGCTCTCCGGCATCAGGATTGTTGCCTTAATAAAAGGTTCTTCAATCCGTTCAATATGAGCTGGATTAGGATAGTGTGCAGGATTATCTACCTGAATTTCACTTCCATCTGAGAGAAAGAAAGTGTACTGCACGGAAGGGACGGTAAGAATGAGGTTAATATCAAACTCTCTTTCCAGGCGTTCCTGAATAACCTCAAGATGCAGTAGTCCCAGAAATCCACAACGGAAGCCGAAACCAAGGGCCGCGGAGCTGTCTTTTTCAAAAGAGAGCGCGGCATCGTTAAGCTTCAGCTTTTCCAGGGCTGCGGCCAAATCTTCATAGTCATCTGTTGAAATGGGGTAAAGGGAGGAGAAAACAACCTGTTGAATCATACGAAAACCGGGCAGCGGTGCTGGTGCAGGATTATCTGCCAGGGTGATAGTGTCCCCTGGGCGAGTGTCTTCTACTGTTTTAATTCCTGCCAGAATGTATCCGACCTGACCTGCGGCAAGTGCTTTTTGGGGCTCCTTTTTTAATCCGAAAAGCCCGACCTCTTCCACCCGGTATTCTCGATCATTTGACATAAAACGAATGGTATCACCTGCCTTAATTTTACCATTGATAATGCGTACTGAAATGATTGTTCCACGGAAAGCGTCATAGTTTGCATCGAAAATCAGTGCTTGCAGCGGAAGTGCTGCATCTCCTTGCGGAGGCGGGAGAATTTTTACAATAGCCTCAAATATTTCCCGAACCCCTTTACCTGTTTTTGCTGAACAATATTGAACATTTTCCAGCTCAAGGCCTAAATCTTCTTCAATTTGCAGGGCAACCCCTTCAGGATCTGCAGAGGGAAGATCTATCTTGTTGATTACCGGAATAACTTCAAGATCATTTTCCATTGCCAGATAGAGGTTGGCGAGGGTCTGTGCTTCAACCCCCTGTGCCGCATCTATCAGGAGGAGAGCACCCTCGCAAGAGCTGAGAGCACGACTGACCTCATAGCTGAAATCAACGTGTCCCGGAGTATCAACGAGATTGAGCGTATATGTTTGCCCGTTTTCTGCCTTGTACGGCAGACAGATTGTTTGACTTTTGATCGTGATGCCCCGTTCCCGTTCGATGTCCATATTATCCAGGAGCTGGTTTTTAAATTCTCTGTCAGAGACCTGATCACAGAGTTGGATCATACGATCGGCAAGGGTGGATTTTCCATGATCTATATGGGCAATTATGCAAAAATTCCGAATATTTTTCATTGTGTTATAGTAAAAATTGGTACGGCGTAAAAACCTGAAGTGTGTAAATATTGTAAATGTGTTACTCTTACTAGAGCGCAAATCCGTTTTATTAGCATATATGGACAACTATGGAAATAGAATTTTCTTTTTATTGGTGAGGAATATATGAGTAAGAATACCACTGGCAGCGGTTCTAATGCCGAGGTCCTTGAGGATACTCTTCCGGTAGAAGATGTAGAAGAGAGCACGAGTTATATCAATCCCCTTGTCTCTCTCTCTGATGATGAAAACTTACCGACATTAAGTAATCCTGCATTACATCGTTATCTTCAGGAAATCAGTCAGTATGAATTACTGAGCCGGGAGGAAACCGATGAGCTTGCAATTAAACTTAAGGAAGAGGGGGATCAGGATGCTGCCTATCGTCTGGTAAGCTCTAATTTGCGGCTGGTTGTAAAGGTGGCAATGGATTTCCAGAAATATTGGATGCAGAACTTTATGGATCTGATTCAGGAGGGGAATGTTGGGCTGGTTCAAGCAACTAAAAAATTTGATCCTTACCGGGGGGTTAAGTTCTCTTATTATGCAGCGTACTGGATTCGTGCCTATGTCCTTAAATTTATTATGGATAACTGGCGGTTGGTAAAAATAGGTACGACTCAGGCTCAGAGAAAACTGTTTTTTAGTCTCAATAAGGAGAGAAAGCTCCTCGAAGGGCAAGGTTTTACGGCGGAGCCGAAACTGCTTGCTGAGCGGCTTAATGTCAAGGAGAAGGAAGTTATTGAGATGGAACAAAGAATGGATAACTGGGATGTTTCTCTTGAAAGCCCGGTTCGTTCTGATTCCGATGATGACCAGAAGAGTTTTTTGCCGAGTAATGGTCCTGGAATCGAATCAACAATTGCCGGCAGGGAAGTGAAGGTCAGGCTTGCTGAATTAATTGATGCCTTGAAAGGAAAACTCAATGAAAAGGAGCAAATGATTTTAACAGAACGTCTGCTCACTGATGAACCGCTTACGTTGCAGAATATTGCCGACCGCTTTGCTATATCAAGAGAACGGGTTCGTCAGATTGAAGTAAATTTACTCAAAAAAATGAAGAAATATCTTGAGGCAGAGTTTCCTGATATTATTGATTATTTTGATGGAGAAAAGATAGTGATTAACTCTTCCCCTAAAGACTAATCCTCTACCTGTTATAACTACAGTGATATTTCGTTTTCATAGCGCTGCAGCTCTCGTTTCTCTTCTTTTTTTTGTCACATCTGCCTCCTGTACTGATGCATCGGAGATTATTCCTGAAAAATTGTTGAGAATCGAGGGCCCGTCTGTAATTAATTCTCCTCAATGGCGCAGGAAATGGACTCTTGCCCGTAAGGCGGTTCAAAGTGGTTCCTATCGGCAGGCGGCTTCTCTCTATGCCGGGCTGCTTAATGAAAAACCGAATTTGGAAACTGCTTTATGGGAATATTGTCAGCTTCTCGTCTTATTAGGGGAATTTCAACAGGCAGAAAAGGAGGTTGAGCATATAAATACCCTTGCACCGGATACTCCTCAATATCAACTCCTTGCAGGAAAAATTGCCATCAGCAATGGCAAGCTGAAAAAGGCAGTGCACTGTTTTGGTACAGTACTGGAAACCGCATCGAATGGAAGGAGAGAGTTGGTCGAAGAGGCGGTAAAGGGGCTGGCCGAGAGTTTACGGCTGCAGGGGAAAAAGGAGCTCTCCCTTGCGCTTGAAGAGCAACAGATGTCAGGCAAGAAGAGTTTGTTACAGATCTCTGATAAGCCGAACAGTCACTTTTCACGTCTGCTTAATGATATTCTGGCTCTGAAGGATAGAGCAAAAGCACGTTGGGTAATACTTCATTTTTCATCTCTACGCCACTTCTCTTCGCAACAGTTACGTGCAGTTCTCTCTCTTCTTATTGCAGAAAAAAAGGTGTATCGGGAAAAAGAACGGCGGGCTGTTGCAAAAATTTATGAAGAGCTGTTGCAAAGAGTACCGCAAAACCAAAAAGTACGTCGCCAATATATCTCTTTTTTACAGGCAAATGGAGAAGCGCATAAAGCTCTTCAACAGACTGATCTGCTTTTGGAGCAGCAGGAAAGAGGCGATCTACTTTTGTCTGCGGCATCTTTTGCAGTGCGTGCAGCAGGGGTTCCAGCAAAAGCACTTGATTACTATAAACGGTATCTTGTGCTGCACCCTGAAGATGATTCAGTAAGAAAAAAAGTCATACAACTTCATAAACGACTGGCAAAAGATTTTTTGCCGCTTGCTAAAAGTGATGGTTGTGCCGTTTTATGGCAGGATATGGCTGACTTTGGTTCTAGTCGGCAAGAGATCTTGCTACAGATGGCTGAAATACTGAAAAGAAAAGCTGATGATGGGGATTTACAGCTTGCAGCAACAATTTTACGATTTCTTTTGCAGAAAGGAGGGAATTACCGGGTCTCACTCTCTTTAGCGGATGTGTATATGCGCTTGCAAATGGATAAGAGGGCCTCCTCTGTATTGAAGAGTATTGTTCCTTCAATTCGCCGGACGGATTTTTATGAAAAGAGTGCGGAATTACTTCTTCGGCAGGGAGATGAGAAGGGTGCTATTGAAGCATATTCTGTCGTACTCAAAAAAAATCCTCAAAAAGAGGAGATACGTAATAAAGTTATCGTGCTATGTGATGCTCTTGGTCTTGTCAATCGAGCAAAAGATTTTTTCGCATTTTACAATACAATTTCTGATAAACAAAAAAAGAGGCGGCCGCAACTCAGTGTTATTTTGACTCATCTCTATTTTTTAGGAGAGAATAGACAGAGTGAATCATTACAGGAAATGGCCGATTGGGCAGCTACCTTGTGGCAAGATACGCCGCAGGCTGTTGTTGCCATTCGACTGGAGGAGGCTCGGGCTCTTCACAATATGGGTCTTTGGGGTGCTGCCGAACAGTTGTTGAGAGAGCAGTTAAACAAGGATGTTTCTACTGATAGTGTGTTATTGTCCCTGGCGGAGACCGCAGCTGACCGTGGACGACGTGACGAAATGAATCAGTGGCTTGACCTTCTGGCAAGGGAAGATAGTGCACTTTTAAAACAGGAACAGAGATGGGGAAAGGCGTTAGTACAGGCTCGTTTTTTCCTGCGCAAGCAAAATCCAGAAAAAGTTACGGAGTTTTTGACTGCAGTACTTGCCGGAGAATTAGCAAAAAACAGTAAAGATCCGGTGAACTGGAGGTTATCGAGGGCGGCTGCGTCTCTATGCCGGCTTGGACAGCAGGTGGCGGCAGAAGAGGTTCTTTCCTTTTGCCGCCTTGCTAAAAAGTTTCCGATAAAACCCTGGGGGGATGCGCCTGCATCGTTGTATGATCTAGAGAAAGGATATGTAGAAAAGAGAGCGCAGCTTCTCTCAACAACTATTTTTACCAGTAAAGAGAGCAATGCTCAAAAATTGTGGGATGCAACAGAAAAGGCTCTTTACCCATTCAAGGAGAGGTTACCTTCATCCATTCTTGTTACTCAGCTTTTAATTGATAGTGCGATAGCTAAAGGCGAGTATACAAAAGCAGAACATCTTTTAGATTCTCTTGGTGGTGATGAGGCCGCACTTTGCCGTGAGAGAATTTTTATTGCTGACCATGCGGGTAAGGTTCAGGATGCATTATCGCAGTTTTACACTTGCTATGGAGGAGCGGCTGGTGATGACACTGCTGCTCTTGCGGCCCACCTTTTTACAGGAGGTCAACCAGAAGAAGCTGTCCTTTTTGCCCGTCTGCTTTGGCGCACCGGGAGGTATGAGGATTCTCTTGCAGCTTACCGTTCTATTTTGGCTATTCCTGTAGCAGAAAGAATATTTAATCACTATAATCAACAGAAAAAAGACGAATTCTCGGATATTAACCAGGAAAAATCTTTCTGGGATTTTCTCTCTGTCTTTCGTTTTCTAAAAGAGCAGCAGCGGCAAAGCTATAAGGCATTACTTTCACCTCTACTCCTTGAAAATAATCGTGGAAATTCGGTTGGGGTGATGCTTGCAGGAAACTTTCATCAGCTCTCTTTACAAAAAATATTGCTGCAGGAATATGATGCCCGAACAGCGAGTTATGAAAAGCGGTTTCTTTATGCGGAGAAAAGCTATAGAAATCTTTTGCAGGAAGAGGGAGCTTCTGATGCTGCGGGTGATCTTGCTGCTATTTATGAGCGTACGGGGCAGTATCAGAAGGAAGCCCGTCTTTATAGGCAGCTTGAAGAAAGTGGTCAATTGAACGCTGAACTGGAAAAATCAATGGAGCGTAACTCCTATAAGATTGCACCGTCAATTATTACCGATTTTTCTTTTATGCAGAAAGAGAGATTAGCATCGTATCAGAATATTGAAAGGCAGCAGATTGCCGGTTTATTCAATTATTTACTTGATTTAGAAAAGGGGCTGCATTTCTACTATTTTAATCAGCATTATAGTGCTCCCAATGGTGATAAAGAGATTGATGTCAATCAGGCTGGTGTTGATATAAATTGGCAATTTATGGAAAATAGTGAGTTTTCCGGTGGTTTTAGTGTTGATGCTCAGGATGGTGATATTAACCTTCTCTGGCATGGACGGATTGATAGTCAGCTTGATGATCTCATCACTGGATTTGTTGGAATAAAGAGGGAGCGGATTGCTGATACGACAGCCAGCATTGAGCAGATGGAGATGGAAGATGATATTTTACTCGGTTTGCTCTTTGATACTTCTGTAGGGATGAATTTTGGCGGAGATCTACAGTTTAAAGTACGCTCTGATAGTAATAATGGCAGGGAGTTTCACGGGTTTGTTGGTTGTACTCTCTTTTATGAGAGAAGTACTGTCGGGATACGCTATGATTTCTATCATCAGGATAATGATAAAGGAAATCTGATTGTAGACAGCGATTTTTATCAAGAGCCAATAACCAGCTATTGGAGTCCTGAAGAGAATAGTACCCATAGAATAGCCAGCCATTTTCGCCATACCTTTTTATCTTTTTGGCAAACAGATGCCAAAGAGCTTAATGCTCCTGCTTATATGGAGGAAAATTTTGTTGCAGCAGAGGTTGGGACAGGGGTAGAGAGTGGTGGACACTACATTTATTTTATAGATTTTGATATTTCTCTTGAAATTAGTCCGTATTGTTTATTAAAAGGCAGTTTCGACTTTTTATCCGGAGATGAAAGGGATGAGACAAATGTCTCTGTTGCGATAGAGTATCGTTGGTGATATTTCCTCTATTTTCTTTAAAATAGAGGAAATTGTCTATTACTGCGTGCTATTTAAAAACCAGAAAACGAAAATTAGAAACGAAACAATGGTAGAACGAATTCCAATGTCCCAAACAGGGCACCAGAAACTGAAAGAGGAGTTAACACATCTTGAGCGGGTTGAGCGAGCCGAAGTTGTAAAGGCGATAGAGGTCGCTAGAGAGCATGGAGATTTAAAGGAGAATGCAGAATATCATGCGGCAAAAGATCGTCAGGGGCATATTGAAGGGCGTATTCTCGAACTGAAGGATAAACTCTCAAGGGCGGAAGTCATTAACTGCTTGCAGGTAAATACCAGTCGGGTTGTTTTTGGTACTGTTGTTGGTCTGCTTGATCTTGATACAGACGAAGAAATATCCTATCAACTCCTTGGCCCGGAAGAAGCAGATGTTAAAAAGGGATCTATTTCCGTTCTTTCACCTATTGGACGTAGTATGCTTGGTAAGGAAGAGGGAGATGAAGTATCCGTAACAACCCCAGGGGGAACGAGGGAATTTGAAGTAATCTCTATTTCTGCAAGTTCCCATCCGTAATTATTGTTATTGTCTGAAGTCCTTCTTGCCGCAATTCTAGTTACGAATTCCTGCAAGAAGGGTTTCGGTGAGCTGGAAAGCGAGGTCTTCTGCGGAGTAGTGGCTCTCGTAATTAGAACACCATACTTTTGTTAATTCATCAAGAGATCCGAGTATAATTCGTTTGGTTATGTCCGGGTTAATACCAGGATTGAATATTTCTGAGTTTTGTCCATCTCGGATTATTTGAGCGACAATATTCTCATATTCAGCATATTTTTTTGCCTGATATCCTTTAATTACCTTGCTCGCCAGGCGCAGTTCAACATGAATAATTTCTGACAGATTACGATTTTTTTTCATAAAAATCAGATGCTGTTCGATGAAGATACGCAGCATATCCGTGGGATCATCGCTTTTCTTAATACGGGTTTTCGTTTTTTCGACTAATTTTCCGAGTTCTTCTTCAAAGATAGAAACGAGAATGTCATTTTTGTTATTGAAATAAAGATAGATAGTTCCATCTGCGACCTTGGCTTCTTTTGCAATATCGGATATCCTTGCGGTGAAAAAGCCCTTCTTGGCGAAGACTTTGATCGCTGCGGCAATTATTTTTGAATGTTTGTTTTCTGCTTTCATATTTCTGTGCCGAAGAGGCAGAACGGTAAATGTAGAAACCGTAGTATTAATTTTTTTTAATAGCTGATTATTTTGGATTGATATAAGTTGTGAATGACTATTCATTTCTTCTAATATCGACTAGAGGATTTGTCAATCAAGATATGAGTTTTAAGGTATAATCGTCTATTTTTTTCATCATATTAGATACCATAAGGGGAAATTATGAAGATACTGGTTATTGGGTCTGGAGGACGTGAACATGCTCTGAGCTGGAAGATTGCGCAGAGTAGTCGGGTGAGTAAAGTTTTTTGTGCGCCGGGTAATGCGGGTATAGCTCAAGTCGCAGAATGTGTTGATATTGCAGCGACTGATGTAACGGCGTTACTCGAATTTGCCAAAAAGGAGAATATTGATCTCACTGTTGTTGGCCCTGAATCATCTCTGGTTGCAGGCGTGGTTGATATTTTTGAAGAGGCCGGGTTTGCTTGTTTTGGACCAGGAAAGGCTGCTTCAAAGCTTGAGGGAAGCAAGGTCTTTGCCAAGGAGTTTATGAAAAAGTATGGCATTCCCACTGCTGATTTTAGAGTATTTAAGGAGGCTGCACAGGCAAAAGAGTATATTGATACAGTTGGTGCCCCAGTAGTGGTAAAAGCTGATGGACTTGCTGCCGGTAAAGGAGTGGTGGTTGCCATGACTGAAGCAGAGGCAAAGAGTGCTGTAGATGAAATTATGGCAGATAAACGTTTTGGTTCTGCTGGAGATAAAATTGTCATAGAAGAGTGCCTGCAGGGGGAAGAGGCTTCTTTTATCGCTTTTACTGATGGTAAGACTGTATTGCCCCTTCCTTCGTCTCAGGATCATAAGGCCGCTCTTGATGGAGATAAAGGGCCGAATACTGGTGGTATGGGGGCATACTCCCCGGCTCCTGTTGTGACTCCTGCAATTACTGATTATGTAATGACAGAGATTATGGAGAAGACGGTGGCGAGCATGGCAAAAGAAGGGTATCCGTTTAAGGGGATGCTCTATGCCGGATTAATGATTGATGGTGATGATGTCCGCGTATTGGAGTTTAACTGCCGCTTTGGTGATCCTGAATGTCAGCCGTTATTGATGCGCTTGCGCAGTGATATTGTTGATATCTTCGAGGCAGCCTGTAGAGGAGAGCTTGATACTGTTGAACCGAAGATTGATCCTCGGCCAACTATCTGTGTCGTTATGGCTGCGGATGGTTACCCTGGGAAATATGAGAGCGGTAAGGTTATTTCCGGTCTAACAAAAGCTGCCAAAATATCCGGTGTTGAGGTTTTTCATGCAGGAACAGCATATAAAGAGGGGCAGTTGGTCACAAACGGCGGCAGGGTCTTTGGGGTAACGGCTACCGGAAAGAGTCTGCAGGATGCCATTGATATGGCATATCAGGCTGTGGCACAGATAAAATGGGCGGGATTTTGGTATCGCAGTGATATCGGTGCAAAAGCAATTCGGCGGCATATTGATAAAAAAGAGAGCGATAGGGTGCAGGTCGGTATTGTGATGGGGAGTGACTCTGATTTTCCTGTAATGAGAGCTGCTGCTGATTTCCTGCGGTCTGTGGGTATCCGCTGTGAAGTAACTGTTGCGTCTGCTCACCGTACACCGGAAAAAGCGGCAGAATATGCGCAGACAGCACAGCAAAGAGGGCTTAAAGCTATTATTGCCGGGGCGGGTATGGCAGCACATTTAGCAGGGGTTCTCGCTGCACATACAGATTTACCGGTCATTGGTGTTCCACTTGATGCATCTTCCCTTGGGGGAATTGATGCCTTGTTATCTACCGCCCAGATGCCCCCGGGAGTTCCCGTGGCCTGTATGGGAATAGGGAAGGCTGGAGCAAAAAATGCAGGGGTTTTTGTCGCAAGAATGCTGGCAGTAGAGAATAGATCGTTGGCGCGGACGATGGCAAAATATAAGGAAGAGATGGCTGCGGAGGTAGAAGCTAAAGCAAAGAATGTCTCTCTCTGATTGTATTGAATATCTTCATCCTCAACTCCTTGCTGCTGTGCAGATTTTACGGCAGGGAGGAGTTGTTGCCTTTCCCACTGAAAGCAGTTACGGTCTTGCGGTGGATATTTTTAATGATGATGCTCTGCAGCGTCTGTACCAGCTTAAAGGCCGAGTAAAAAATAAGCCCTTTCCTGTGATTGTGGGCAGTGATGTTGAGTTATATTCTCTTGTGGAATGTATTCCGTTTGCTTATCGGGAGCTAATGGAAAAATACTGGCCAGGTGCGCTTACACTTGTGTTTCCATGCCGTAAATCTATAAGTTCAGTGCTTACTGGCGGGAAAAAAACAATTGCAGTCCGTCAATCGTCCCATCCTGTCGCCTCTGGGCTTGTGACTGCCTTTCAGGGAGCTCTTACCGCAACAAGTGCAAACCTCTCGGGGAGACAGCCCTGTACTACAGCAGCAGAAGTCGTAAAAACATTCGGTAGCAAAATTGATTTGGTGTTTGATGGCGGGGAGGCTGCTGCAGCCCCGTCAACCATTGTGGAGCTGCAGCAAGGAGTGTTAAAAGTACTGCGTGAAGGTCAACTTGCTGCAGCACTTTTTACCGACTGATAATTTGTAGAATAATATCTCCTTCTATCAACGGGTAAGACTGCGGTATTTTGTTCGTTTGGGGATAAGAGCGTTTTCTCCCAAACGGGCCTTTTTATCTTTCTCATAATCGGAGAAATTCCCTTCGAACCAAACGACCTGTGAGTCTCCTTCAAAAGCGAGAATATGGGTGGCAATACGGTCAAGAAACCAGCGGTCATGGCTGATAACTACAGCGCAGCCGCCAAAGTTTTCCAATGCTTCCTCCAGGGCTCGTAATGTATTGACATCAAGATCATTGGTCGGCTCATCGAGCAGTAACACATTTCCGCCCTCCTTCAGTGTTTTTGCCAGATGCACTCGGTTTCGCTGCCCGCCGGAGAGTAATCCCACTTTTTTCTGCTGATCAGTACCGGAGAAATTAAATTTTCCCACATAGGCCCGGCTGTTAACCTCTTTTGTTCCCAGCCATACAGTATCTTGTCCGTCGGAAATTGCTTCCCAGATAGTTTGTTCCGGGTCGGGCAGGGCACGGCTCTGGTCGGCATAGGCAATTTTTACCGTTTCACCAATGCGAATATTTCCCTCATCTGCTTTCTCCTGGCCAACAATCATCTTGAAGAGAGTTGATTTCCCTGCACCATTGGGGCCAATAACCCCGACAATACCTCCCGGTGGCAGATGAAATGTCATGTTTTCCACCAGAATTCTGTCGCCAAAACATTTCTTTACACTTTCTGCCTCAATGACCACTTTTCCAAGCCGGGGGCCGGGTGGAATAAAAATTTCCAATTCTTTAGCGAGCTTATCCTGCTCTTGATTGAGCAGCTGTTCATAGGAGTTTATCCGTGCCTTGGATTTGCTGCGTCGTCCTTTGGGGCTCATTTTTATCCACTCCAGCTCCCGCTTAAGAGTCTTTTGTCGGTCGCTCTCTTTTTTCTCCTCTTGAGCCAGACGCTTTTGTTTTTGATCAAGCCAGGAAGAGTAGTTTCCCTTCCAGGGGATCCCCACTCCTCGATCAAGCTCAAGAATCCATCCGGCAACATTATCAAGGAAATAACGATCGTGAGTTACGGCAATAACAGTGCCAGGGTAGTTATGGAGATGATGCTCCAGCCAGGCAACAGATTCTGCATCAAGATGGTTTGTGGGTTCATCAAGGAGCAAAATATCCGGTTGTTTAAGTAAAATACGGCACAGGGCAACCCTTCGTTTTTCTCCTCCTGAGAGGACTCCGCATTTTACATCAGATGGTGGACAGCGGAGAGCGTTTAACGCCATATCCAGTTGACTGTCAAGATCCCATGCATTTAAAGCATCCAGCTTATCTTGTACCGCCGCCTGGCGGTCAATCAAAGCCTGCATCTCATCATCTGACATTGGTTCGGCAAATTTTTCGTTAATCTCATTAAATTCATTGAGTAAATTAACTGTTTCCTGCACTCCTTCTTCAGCAATTTCTTTTACCGTCTTCTCAGGATCCAATTCTGGTTCTTGAGGGAGATAATCTACCCGCATTCCGGGAGAGAGGTGCGTTTCACCATTAAATTCGGTATCAATTCCAGCAAGAATCCGTAAAAGAGTCGACTTTCCTGCACCATTTAAACCAAGTACTCCGATTTTTGCGCCATAAAAATAAGAGAGGGAGATATCCTTCAATACCGGTTTGTTATCGTAGTATTTGCTGACTTTTATCATCGAATAGATGATTTTCTTATCGTCTGTTGCCATAAAAAATTCCTGTGTGTCTGATTATAAAAAGAAATCGTAAAAAGTAAGCTCTTATAAAACGTAAGATTCTACGCAATGTACAAAAAAAGGCGCAATAATCAACCAGATTATTGCGCCTCAAACAAAGGTGGAAAAAATATTATTTGCTCTCTTCCGGTGAGTTCTCTGCAGTCAGTCTTTGTATGGCTGCAGCTCCAATAAGACCTGCCACGCCCAGCCCTTTAAGCTGTTTTTTCAATGGGCGTACAGCGGCAGCAATCATTGTTTTCCGTTTAAGGAGATCAATACTTGCCATCTCTGGAGTTTGGGTATCCATAAGTAGAGCCATATCCCTTTCATTTCCGTAATATCTGGAATTTGGTACAAAGGGCTCCTCTGCATCTGCGGGTTCAATTCCCACCGCTCCTTTTGCCACATATTTGGCAACTTCTGACTCAGGATCATCAAGATCACCAAATATGCGGGCACCTGTAATACAGGTTTGTACACAGGCGGGTTCCAGCCCCTGCTCAAGGCGGGGTGCACAGTAGGTGCATTTATCCGCCTTGCCGTCCTCAGATACATCATCAACCAGGTCTTCATTAATATATCGGGCACCGTAAGGGCATGCCTCTACACAGGCTCCACAGCCGATACAGCGATTCTTATCAATTAGAACCAAGCCGTCAAAAGGATCTTTCCAGGTGGCAGCAATTTCTTCTGTTAGTGTTTCTCCGGTTTTTTTATCAGTAAAGGTTACCTCCAGAGTATCCGCCGGACACACCTCTACACAGGTTGGATTTGTACAGTGGTTACAGAGCCCCGGATAGTAGGTGGAGGTCATCATCCCTTCAACAATGGTTGGCCCCATGCGCCGCACCCAGTTGCGCTCAAATCCAAGCGGAACATTCCATTCTCCCCGGCAGGCCATAGTGCAGGCATGGCAGCCCACACAGCGCTCAAGGTCTATAATCATTCCATATTGCATTATTCTCTCCTATGGTTTATGCCGGTATATCAATAACTTTTCCGTCTTTAATAAATTTGACAAAATTGTTTCTCATGCCATGGGCTCCGGTTTCGGGGTCGACAGCTACCTTGCTGATAAGGCACATATCATCCACGCCCGATTTATAGGCATTGCTCAACATTGGGTTGTTTGAGCCATGGCCATGCGCCATATAAACGCAATCCTTACGAATTCCCGGCGTGGTTTTAACCACAGTAACATTGCGGGATTTCACCCCGTGAGAGTTTATAAAACTCACCTCATCGCCATCGGCAAGCCCCATCTTCTCTGCCAGTTCATCATTTAACCATACCGGATTTATCGGCATCGAGGCATGGAGCCAGGTATTGTTCTGGGTTCTGGTAAAGGTGTGTACAGGAAGCCGCCCATAGACCAGCCGGGTAAAGCCCGCTGGTGGCCCATCGACCGGAATGTAGGTTGGTGCGCCGGGAAAACCGGCATCGGCCAGATCTTCATTAAAGAAGAGAATCTCAAAATCTTCCGGCATCTGATATGGGTCTTTGCCGGGCTGGATATGAATGCCGTCCTCCTTTCTGATCTGCTCAAGGGTTAGACCGGTAGGTTTGAGGTGGGTGTTCACCATTTCTTCTGCCGTTTGAAAGGGGATATGCTCTGCATAGCCCATTCTTTTGGCAAGTTCATTGGTGATATAAATACTGTCTTTTACCTCAAAAAGCGGCTTTACCAGCGGCATTCTGGGGGCAATATATTGTTGCTGTTTATCGGCAAAATCCCATTGTGTCCCCTTTTTGATGGTATCATAACGCTCAAGATAGATGGTCTCCGGCAGCAGAATATCTGCCCACATGGTAACATCGGTGGGCATAACATCGACACACATTACAAAATCCATCTGCTCAAGCACTTTTCTGGTCTTATCTTCATCGGGGATGGTTTGAATGGCATTCTGCCCCCAGATAACACAACCCTTGATCGGGTAGGGTTTGCCGGAAAGGGCAGTATCGCGAATAAGATCAGTAGGGGTGCCGGGAGGAGACCACGGATAGATCTTCTCATCTTCGTCATTGACGTTGAGGCTCTTATCTTCCACATCTTCTGCCACATGTGGCCAGCTTTTTTTGCCGATTTTTGGAGACTTGGGAGGCACAAAACCGCCGGGGACAAAAAAGGCTCCAAGCAGCCCTGTCAGACAGGCCAAGGCTCTTTCCCGCTGGAAGTCAGAACCATACCAGGAAACATGCCGTCCAGGGTGGATGCTGACATTGGGCGCATTAGCAGCCAGAATTTCCGCCACTTCCTTTATCTGCTCTGCCGGAATATCGCATTCCTTGGCAGCCTTTTCCAGCGTCCATTCCTTGGCATTTTTGGCAAGTTTTTCAAAGCCATCACCATACTCATCAACAAAATCAACGGCATATTTTTCGTTTTCGATAAGGTAATTCATTATCGCCAGCAAAAAGGCGGTATCGGTGCCGGGCTTGATCTTTACCCAAATATCTGCTTTTGCCGCCGATGCCGAAAAACGGGGGTCAACAACAATCAGTTTGGCACCGTTTTGCAAGCCCTTAATATATCTTTTGATGTGGCTGACATGGATATTTTCGCCAAAATGGCAACCAAGCAAAAGAATTGCCTTGGCGTTGGGCATATCCACATTTTCATTGGGCGGAATGCCGATGGTGGCAAGATAGGCGGTATCACGGATACCCCGACATTGAAAAAAGGATGCTTCACTCACATTGGGAGTGCCGACTACCCGCTCAAAAAAGTGCATGGGGTATTTGGCATGGGAACCGTGGGGGAAAACGGCAATTCCTTCCGGGCCATATTTC
>PDWI01004475.1_pt1 | contig 18724 bp, 14 predicted proteins | sample 1430891 | NCBI WGS metagenome assembly PDWI01 (sample SAMN01162508, study PRJNA174530) | Oral metagenome, whole genome shotgun sequencing project. | biome: Marine environment; feature: Marine mammal; material: Swab sample of the gingival sulcus; isolation source: swab sample of gingival sulcus...
AGTTTTGAGTTCTTACGTGAAAATGCACATTTAAGAGTACGAACAAACACTTTTAGTGCTGTGATGCGTTTGCGTTCGGCATTGGCTTTTGCGGTACACCAATATTTTCAACAACAAGGTTTTTATTACGTAAATACACCTATTATTACGGGGTCAGATGCTGAGGGAGCAGGAGAAATGTTCCGTGTAACGACTCTTGATGCTGAAAATCCATCACGTAAAGAAGATGGTACAATAGATTATTCAGAAGACTTCTTCGGTAAAGCAACAAACTTAACCGTATCAGGTCAGTTAGAGGGTGAAACTTACGCCATGGCATTGGGTAAAATTTACACTTTTGGTCCTACATTCCGTGCTGAAAACTCTAATACGACACGTCACTTAGCAGAGTTCTGGATGATTGAGCCAGAAGTCGCATTCTATGATCTTGATGATACAATGAACTTATCTGAGGATTTTATCAAATACGTATTAGGCTATGTATTAGAGAATTGTAAAGATGATTTAGAGTTCTTAGATAACCGTTTTAAACAAGAAGAAAGTAAGAAACCACAAACAGAACGTAGTGAATTAGGACTTATAGAGCGTTTAAGATTCGTAGTAGAAAATAATTTTAAACGTGTATCATATACTGAGGCTATTGATATTTTAAGAAATTCAAAACCTAATAAGAAAAAGAAATTCCAGTATAGTATAGATGAGTGGGGAGCTGATTTACAATCAGAACACGAACGTTATTTAGTAGAAAAACACTTTAAATGTCCTGTAATCCTATTTGATTATCCAGCAAATATTAAAGCTTTCTATATGCGTTTAAATGAAGATGGAAAGACCGTAAGAGCAATGGATGTTTTATTCCCGGGAATAGGAGAGGTTGTTGGTGGTTCTCAACGTGAAGAGCGTTTAGATGTATTGAAAGAAAAAATGGCTGTCTTAGGTATTGATCAAGAAGAGTTATGGTGGTATTTAGATACTCGTAGATTCGGAACCGCAGTTCACTCTGGTTTTGGACTTGGATTTGAACGTTTAGTGTTATATGCAACAGGTATGACCAATATTCGTGATGTTATTCCTTTTCCACGTACACCACAAAATGCTGAGTTTTAATTTGAATTATAATTATAAAAACCCAAAGACTTTTAAAAGTCTTTGGGTTTTTTGTATATTGTCTATATTAAATTTGTATATTGATTTTTTATAAATTACCTTTGAGACTTTAAAATATATATACCATGTTAAAAGTTGTAATTATTGATGATGAGAGTCGTGCAATAGAAAGTTTATCTTGGGAATTAGGACATTTTGAAGATAGTGTTGAGATAGTTGGGAAGTTTAATGAACCAGAAGAAGGAATAAAATTTCTTCAAAATAATAAAATAGATTGCCTTTTTTTAGATATTGAAATGCCTACAATGGATGGCTTTCAATTTTTAGATAAATTCCCTGATAGAGATTTTAAAGTTGTAATCACTACAGCTTATAATGAGTATGGTATTAAAGCCTTAAAAAATAATGCTATTGATTATTTAATGAAACCTATTGATAGTGATGATTTAGAAGCCACTATTGAAAAATTAAAAGAAATAAATAAACACACTACCAATGAATTAAATATTGAAGAGATAGAACATATATTAGAGCAGTTTAATAATAGACTTAAACGTAAGAAGATTATTATTAATACGGATGGTAAGTTTATGTTTTTGTCTCCTCAAGAAATTATTTATATTGAATCTGATGGTAATTATAGTTCAATACATTTAGACGATGGTAAAAAGATTGTAATTACTAAAAAGATTAAAGAGGTATATGAATCTTTACCAAAAGATGATTTTTTTAGAATACATAATTCGTATGTTGTAAATCTTAATTATGTTAAGGAGTTCTATAAATCAGACGGTTATGTAGTGTTAGAAGGAAATTATAAAATTCCAGTTTCACGTCAACGTAAATCAGACTTCTTGAACTTAATTTAGCTTCTGTAATGAGAAAAATACTTTTTGTACTAGTATCATTTATAGCCTTTGCAGTTTATTCTCAGTTTGGTCCTCAAATGAATAAACTGCTAGAAGAAAGACCTTATAATTTTTATAAGTTTTTGGATACTGCTCTTAAAATTCATGGTGTGCTTGACCAAGATATAGACTATTTAGAACAACTAATTGTCTTTGCAGATGAAAATGATTATCCTATTGCAAAAATCTATGCGTTTGATATTTTAGCTATAAGATATAGAGATGGAAAACAAATTGAAAAATCTATTGAGTATCATAAAAAAGCTATTAAGTTATCAGAAGAAATTAATAATCTTGAAGCTCAGGTTGTTTCATTAAATATGTTAGGGTTATGTTATCGCTTAATATCTGATATACCTAATGCTATTGATTATCATCAAAAGGCTTTAAAGTTAGCTTCAAGTGTAAAAAATGCTTCTAAATCGCATTATACAACAATTGGGATAGCTATGAATAGTGTTGGTAAAATTTATATGGAACTTAAACAATATAAGTATGCGATAGAACAATTTAATTCGGCAGTTACACTTCATGAAAAGATTAATGATATTACAGGTTTGGCTATTACATATGCAAGTTTAGGGGATGCTTATGCAGGTTTGGGTAAATTAGATGATGCTATTAAATTTTATAGAAAAGCATTAGAATTCAATAAAACTATAAATTCAAAAGTAGGAAGAATACTTTGTTATGACAGAATAGCTAATATTTATATTACAAAAAAAGAATATACCCAAGCGTTTGATGCTATAGAAACAATTTATTATGAAACTTTAATTTTAAATGAACCTAAATATTTAGCCAGAATTAAAGCAACTTTAGGGCGTATTCAAATGTTTATGGATGATTTAGAAGCTTCTGAAAGTAACTTATTAGAGGCTTATAAAATTTATAAAGCATTAAAAATAGATCGTTCAAAGTTTGCTAAATTATGTATTTATCTTTCAGAGTTTTATGAGAAAAAGAAAGAGATAGAAAAAGCATATAGTTATTTTAAACAAGGTGTTGAGGTTTCAGAAAAAACAGTAGGGCAACAAAATATCTTATATGTAGGTAGTTTAATTAGTAAATATGATTCGCAAAGTAAAGAAATAAAAATTAAGCAATTAGAGACAGATGCAAAAGAAAAAGAGTTTGAGTCTTCACGTATTAGAACGGTTCTTATTATCATATTGATTACTTTGGCATTGTTGTGGGTAATTCTTTATTCTGTATATCGTCAAGGGGCGTTAAATAATGATAAAAAATTACTTGTGCTTGAACAACAAGCCTTACAAGCACAAATGAACCCTCATTTCGTATTTAATGCTTTAAATTCAATTAAGTTGTATATTATTAATAATGAACAACGACAGGCAGTGTATTACTTAAATAAATTTTCAAAACTTATTCGTAATATTCTTGATACTTCACGTAATAAAGAGGTTAGTTTAAAAGAAGAGTTAGAAACTATGGAGTTGTATGTCACTATTGAAAATATACGTTTTAATAATGAAATTGAATATGATTTTAAAGTAGATGAAACTCTTAATTTAGAAACTATTAAGATTCCGCCGTTATTATTGCAACCATTCTTAGAAAATTCTATTTGGCATGGATTGTCTTCTAAAAAAGAAAATAAGAAGGTATCATTAATGGTTGAAAAAGATTCTGAAGGAAAAGCCGTATTAATAACGATTACGGACACAGGTATCGGTCGTGAAGCTGCAATGCAAATTAAAAAGACAAAGTCATTAAACCGTAAATCTGTAGGTATAGATTTGACAGAAGAACGTTTAAAAACATTTTCAGATAATTATATTGAGTCTTCATATATTAAATATGATGATCTTAAAGATGAACAAGGAAACCCTAACGGAACTGCTGTGGTGTTAAGAGTACCTATATTTTAGAAATACTTGATACGAATTTATCTGTCAAAACTACAGCGTGATAGGTTTGTTTTCTTATTGAAATCAAATCCGAATATAAGACTTGTTGATATTTGTGTATGTGAAACCATTTGTTGTTTATCTAAGGCGTTTTTATAATAAATTTGCCCATTAATCCCAATGTTTTTATAAATCCAGTAAGTAAGTCCTGTTCCGATGTTGATAGTAGGGGAGTTGATTTCTTTAATGTTTACTAAACTTAATCCTACAAAAACATAAGGGTCTAATGCTTTTACTTTTTTAAAGTATTTATATCGTCCTGAGATATCAAAAGAAAAATAGGAAAAGTTATTTTCAGCTCCAAAAACAGAATCAAATCCACTGATTGATACGCTAGCATCAATGGAAAAATCAGTAGTAAAGTTTTTTGTAACATTAATTCGTGGTAGTTGAGTTGTTGTTTTTTCTCCGATATATTCTGTGTCATCATCTGCAAAACGAACAATATCAAGCCCAATACCTACTTGCCAGTCTTTGTTGGGTGTGTTATTATCAAATAACCCTTGACTGAAAGATAAGGTTATAAAACTGATACATAGAATGCTTAAAACTTTTTGTAACATAACTTAACTATTTAATTGACAATGAACAAAAATAAGTCAAAAAAATGATTATTTAAAAAATATTTTAAATAGAAAACGGATTTAGAAATCATCTAAATCCGTTTTAGGTATGTTTTGAATAATGATTGTTGTTTATTTCTTTGCTAATTCTTTAATCCCCATATTCCAGAAACAAAATCCGAAAATATCAGCATATTGCTGTAAGGTTTTAGCGACAGGTGTGCCAGCTCCATGTCCTGCGTTAGTTTCAATTCTGATTAATACAGGATTGTTACCTGTTTGTTTTGCTTGTAATTCAGCAGTAAATTTAAAACTGTGAGCAGGTACAACTCTGTCATCATGGTCACCTGTTGTGATTAATGTTGCAGGGTATTTAATACCTGATTTAACATTATGTACAGGAGAGTAGTTTTTTAAATATTCAAACATTTCTTTACTGTCTTCGGATGTTCCGTAGTCGTAAGCCCAACCTGCTCCTGCTGTGAATTTATGGTACCTTAACATATCTAATACGCCAACAGCAGGTAAGGCTACTTTCATTAAATCAGGGCGTTGTGTCATTGTAGCCCCTACTAATAAACCACCGTTTGAGCCTCCTTTAATGGCTAAGAAATTAGATGAGGTATATTTTTCTTTAATTAGGTATTCTGCAGCGGAAATGAAATCATCAAATACATTTTGTTTGTGTAATTGTGTTCCTGCATCGTGCCACTTTTTACCATATTCGCCACCACCTCTTAAATTCGCTACGGCATAGATACCACCATTTTCCATCCAAACGCTATTTACAACGCTAAAATGTGGGGTTAGACTTACATTAAATCCTCCGTATCCATATAAAATAGTAGGGTTTTTACCGTTTAATTCAATTCCTTTTTTATAGGTTATAATCATAGGGATTTTAGTGCCGTCTTTTGAATTGTAAAACACTTGTTTGCTTTCGTAATTGTCTGAATTAAAATCTATTGTTGGTTTCCAATATAATTCGTATTTAAAAAGTTTTTTACTTATAAAAGGGTTGAACTTATATATGGAGGTTGGTGTATTGTAATTGCTAAATGAAAAATACAATTCTTTTGCATCTTTTGTACCACTAAATCCGTTTGCTGTTCCGACATTTGGTAATTTAATATCACGTATTTTTATTCCTTTATAAGTGTATTGTTCTATTTTTGAAACGGCATCAACCATATATTTAGCAAAGATATAACCACCTCCGGTTGAAACATTTAGTACATGTTTAGTTTCAGGGATAAGGTCTTTCCAGTTTTTAGGTGTTGGTTTTTTAGCATCAACAATTACAACTTTTTTGTTGGGAGCGTTTAAGTTAGTGATAAAGAGTAATTTATCTCCTTCGCTGTCAAGTAGTTTGGTGTCACTGTTAAAGTTGTCAATAATTGTTTTTCTTAGATGCACTTGTGATGGTGCAAGAGGAGAAAGTTTATCTTGGCTAACAATGTCTTTGATGAATAATTTATTTCCAGATGTTGAATTTTGGGCTGAAATAAGTAAATATTTTCCATCATCAGTAACTTTACCACCTACGTAACGGTGTTTTTCATTTTCAGTTCCTCCGAAAACTAAGATGTCTTCTTTTTGAGGAGTGTTAAGTTTGTGGTAGTATAATTTATGCTGGTCAGTCTTTGCTGAAAGTTTGCTACCTTTTGGCTTATCATAACTAGAATAGAAGAACCCTTCATTGCCTTTCCAAGCAATATCTGAAAATTTAACATCAACTAAGGTGTCTCCAATAACTTCTTTATTTTCGGTGTTAAGTATGATTATTTTACGCCAGTCGCTACCACCTTCTGAAATAGAGTAGGCAACTAGACTTCCGTCTTTTGTGAAAGATACATCATCTAATGAAGTAGTACCATCTTTTGAAAATGTATTAGGGTTTAAAAAGATGTCTTCTTTACCATTTTTATCTTTACGGTATAATACAGATTGATTTTGAAGACCATCATTTTTAAAGAAATAGGTATATTTTCCTTTGGTGAAAGGGATGCCTATTTTTTCATAATTCCATAATTCAGCCAAACGGTTTTTAAGTTGCTCTCTGTAAGGAATTTGTTTTAAATACTCTTGTGTGGTTTTATTTTCGGCTTTAACCCAATTTTCTGTTTCTTTACTTCTGTCATCTTCAAGCCAACGGTAGTTATCGGTTATTTTTTCTCCGAAATAGTCTTCAACTACTGGTATTTTTTCTGTTTTAGGATAGTTTATAGCCATGGTATCTGATTTCTTATGTAATTTACAATCGCAAGATGTTAGTATACCTGCGAATAACATAGGTAAAAATAATTTTTTCATAATATAGATAGATTTAATTTTAAACCAAATGTAATAAAAAATACATACTTGACAATGTTAAGTTCAATTTTTTAGTTATGGTATTGCTAATTTTTTAATAATTTATAGGTTTTAATTTATAATTTTCAATAGTGTTTATTCATCTTTCCTTCGTTCTTTGTTCGTTTGTTCTGTATGTTTTGTATGATGTTGCAGTATTAAGGGTTTTATAATAATCTTGATGTTTTTTTAATATTGTTATTTGAAATTTGCTGTTTTAGGATGTGTGTTAGTGATGTTTCTATAAGTGATGTTTTAGATAAAAACCTCTAAGTTGTTATTTATCAAAACCTTTACTTGTTGATAATTTTTTTAATTAGTATGTTGTAAAACTGCATAAAAACACTAATTTTGTACCTATGAATTTATCAAAACATATTAGTGATTTATTATATAGGTATGATTGTGTAATCGTGCCTAACTTTGGAGGGTTTGTAACTAATAAAATAGGTGCAAAGATAGATGATGCTACGCATATTTTTTATCCACCAAGTAAACAAATAACATTTAATTCGTATTTGAAACACAATGACGGATTATTGGTGAATTATATTTCGGCTACTGAGCATATTTCTTTTGATGAGGCTAATGTTTTAATCTCAAAGGAGATTCTAGATTGGAATAGAATTCTTAGTTCAAGAACTTTAAATCTTAAAGGGATTGGAAGTTTAACTTTAAATCCTGATAGACAGTTATGTTTTGAACCAGAACGTAATTCAAACTTCTTAACGGAGTCTTTTGGGTTGTCTACAATTAATACTTATGATATTAATCGTGAGGGTAGTAAGGTTATACCATTAGAGTCAGGAGAGGTATCATATAGTATTCCTAAATATGTGAAATATGCTGCTGCTGCGGCTATTTTAATGACTTTCGGAATGGTTGGTTTAAAGGCTGATCAGATGGAAAGGAGTACGCAAGTTGTTGCAGAGCAAGGTGCTTACCATAGAAATATTCAAGAGGCAGGTTTTATTGTGGATACGGATTTGAGTATAAATCAAGAGCCTAAACAAGAACCAGAGAAAAAAGTAGTTAAAGTCGTTAAGGAGGTTGAAGCAGTGACTAAACAAGAGCCTGTAAAAGTTAAAGAACAAGTTACTGTAATTGAAGAAGAGGTCGTACGTAAACCAGTAAAGACATATTATATTATAGCAGGAGCGTTCCGCTCACAAAAAAATGCTGAGAAGAAAGTTAAACAACTTGTTAAGTCAGGTTTTAATTCGGAAATAGTTGGTAAAAACAAGTATGGTTTAATTCAAGTTGCTTACGAAGGTTTTGAAGAAAATTCTAAAGCATCTCAACAACTTAGAAAGATACGTAAAAACGTTAATAAAGAGGCTTGGATTTTAGTCAAGTAATTACGGTATTTATATAGCATAACAAGGTTATTAATTCATTTATTTGAATTAGTAACCTTTTTTGTTTACCTTTGACTTATGATTATAGTTACCGGAGGAACAGGATTAGTTGGAAGTCATTTGCTTTATCATTTAACACTGAAAAATGATAAGGTTGTTGCATTATTTCGTACAGAAGAAAGTAAGGATAAAACTAGGGATGTGTTTTCTAGGTATACCTCTGATGTTGAGTTGTTATTTCAAAAAATTATTTGGCAACAAGCAGATGTTACGGATGTTACCTCATTAGAAGAGGTGTTTAATTTGTTTGAAATTAATCAAGTTTATCATTGTGCAGGAATGGTGTCTTTTAATGATGATGATTGTGAACAGATGAGAATGGTCAATATTGAGGGTACTGCTAATATTGTTAATTTCTGTATAGATTATTCGGTAAAAAGACTTTTGTATGTTAGTTCTATTGCTACGTTGGGTTGTTCTTTGACAGAGCAACTTATTGATGAGACTCACCAGTGGAATAATGATGAAGATAATAGCGAGTATGCTATAAGTAAAAATGGAGGAGAAATGGAAGTGTGGCGAGCCTCACAAGAGGGGATTGATGTTGTTATAGTTAATCCAGCAGTGATTTTGGGTCGTGGATTTAGAGGAGGTTTAAGTGCAGTTTTTATGCAAGTTAAAAAAGGGTTGAAATTCTATACAGATGGTGTTACGGGTTTTGTAGGTGTTGATGATTTGGTAAGAGCAATGATTTTATTAATGACATCAGAATTTGTAAATGAACGTTTTGTTATAGTTTCTGAAAATAAATCATATAAAGATGTTTTGTTTTTGATTGCTGATACTCTTAACGTTAAAAGACCTTCAATAAGGCTTATTAAGTGTATGAGTTTTATATTATGGAGAATGTCTTGGTTTTTTGGTAGGTTAATAGGTAAAAGACCACAGATCACGAAAGGTTTAGTAGATGTTATACATAAAAAATCGTATTATACTTCTGATAAGTTTTTAAGTTCTTTTCCTGATTTTCAATTTGAGAAGATAGATAATCTTATTAAAAGTGTCTAAAAGTTGCGTAATGTATATATTATTTAATAAAATGTAGTATTTTTGACAAAACAACCAATGGTAGTATATGGATATCAAAGATATTAAAATCTTATTAGTTGATGATGAACCAGATATTTTAGAAATTATAAGTTATAATCTAAAATTAAAAGGTTATCAAGTTTTCACTGCAAGTAACGGTGAAGAATGTATTGAAATGGCTAAGAAAATCACTCCGCATCTTATTTTGTTAGATGTGATGATGCCTAAATTAGATGGATTTGAGACTTGTAGACAAATAAGAAGTATCAAATCATTAGAACATATTATTATAGCATTTTTAACTGCACGATCAGAGGACTATTCGCAAATGGAAGGCTTTGAAGTAGGTGCTGATGATTATATCACTAAACCGATAAAACCCAAAGTTTTAGTTAGCAAAATTAAATCTTTATTAAGACGTTTAAAGTCAAGTAAAGCAAGTGTTATTAAGATAGGAGATATTACTATTGATAGAGATAGGTATATTGTAATTAAAGGTGATGAGCGTATTAATTTACCTCGTAAGGAATTTGAATTATTGTCTTTATTATGTTCTCATCAAGGAAAAGTCTTTAAACGAGAGGATATATTGGATAGTGTTTGGGGAAATGAAGTTATTGTGGGAGATAGAACTATTGATGTACACATCCGAAAGTTAAGAGAAAAAATAGGAGAAGACTATTTTAAAACTGTAAAAGGTGTTGGGTATAAATTTGTGTTGTAAAAATGACAGAAAAAGAGATAAAATACGCAAAAGCCTATCTTAGAATGGCAAGAGAGTGGGGGAAACTTTCTCATTGTAAACGAAAACAAGTCGGTGCGATTATTGTAAAAGACCGAATGATTATTTCTGATGGTTATAATGGTACACCAACGGGTTTTGAGAATCCTTGTGAAGATGAAAATGGAGATACAAAGTGGTATGTTTTACATGCAGAAGCTAATGCTATTTTGAAAGTAGCAAGTTCCACACAATCGTGTCAAGGAGCTACTTTATATATTACCGTTTCACCTTGTAAACAATGTAGTAAGCTTATTCATCAATCAGGAATTACACATGTAGTTTATGCAGAGAAGTATCGTGATGAAGAAGGCGTGAAGTTTCTGATAAAAGCAGGGGTGAAAACTATCTATCTTCCGTTTGAAACTGAACTTGCATCTGACAACTAAAAAACAACTAGATGAATAAGCATATCAAGTATTTAATTTATTCTGTTCTTATAGGTGTTGTTGTGGGAAATTTGTTAAGTGTGCATTTAGTAACACCTAAAAATATTACAAGAGAAAAAAAACTAGAACGCCTTTTAAATTATATAGAACAAGACTATGTTGATAGTGTTAATACTGATAAATTATTAGATGATGCTATTATTAATGTGTTAAAACAACTTGACCCTCATTCAGTTTATATCCCAAAAGAAGAGTTGCAAGCAGTTACGGAGAATATGCAAGGTAACTTTGTAGGTATAGGCGTACAGTTTAGAATGATAAATGATACTATTACAGTTGTTAAGCCTATTGAAAAAGGCCCAAGTGTTAAAGTAGGTATTAAAGCAGGAGATCGTATATTAATTGCCAATCAGGATACTTTATATAATAGAAAACTTACTACAGAAAATATATTTAAATCGTTAAAAGGAGATAGAGGTTCAAAAGTGAAATTAAAGGTCTATCGTAAGACTAATGATAGTTTGTTTTATACAACAGTGAAACGTGATAAAGTCAATATCACAAGTATTGATGTTTCGTATATGTTAAATAAGACTATTGGTTATATTAAACTAGAACGTTTTGCTCAAAATACTTTTAATGAATTTAAAAACGCCTTAAATGAATTGTTAAAACAAGGTATGACAGATCTTGTTTTAGATTTAAGAGGTAATGGCGGTGGGTATTTGCATATTGCTAATAAAATTGTAGATGAGTTTTTAGAAGATGGTAAACTTATTGTATTTACAAAGAATAATAAAGATGAAGTTGATGAGTATATTGCTACAGAAAAAGGTAGTTTTGAAAAAGGAAATGTCTTTGTGTTAATAGATGAAAGTTCAGCATCAGCTTCTGAAATATTAGCAGGAGCATTACAAGATAACGATAAAGGGACAATTATTGGGCGTCGCTCATTTGGTAAAGGCTTAGTTCAAGAGGAACGTAATTTAGGAGATGGGTCTGCAATTAGACTTACTATTGCTAGATATTATACACCAACAGGACGTTGCATTCAAAAACCTTATCATCCAGAACAAGAACACGGTACGGAAGATTATCAAGCAGAAATATACCATAGAAGTGCTGAACTTTATAACAAAGATAGTATTAAAATTATAGATAGTTTGGCTTATAAAACTCCTAAGGGTAAAATTGTTTATGGTGGTGGTGGAATTGTTCCTGATGTATTTATACCGATAGATACAAGTCGTTTTCTACCAACGTTTTATTATAAATATCTGAATGACTTTGCCTTTGATTATGTGGATAACAACCGAAAGGAATTTTCAAAATTATCTATAAATACATTTAATAAGACATTTAATTCTAAAAAGGTATTAGATAACTTTTTAAACTATCTACATAAGTCGGGTAATAAAACTAAATTTAGTATAAGTGATAAAACTAAAAAGAATTTAAAATATTATTTGAAGATTATCATTGCACGGGAATTGTTTGATAATGATAAATGGTATAAAATCAAACAAAAAGATGATGAAATGATACAAAAAGTCTTTGAACTTAAATCAAAGTAAAATGGTTGAGTTATAAAAAATATATGAGTTAATAACAAATGACAACTGAAACACTTTTATCTATTTTAAGACTGCAAGCTACTAAAAATGTAGGAGATATTACAGCTAAAAAACTAATCAGTGCCGTAGGGTCGGTTGAAGGGATTTTTAAAGAAAAAGCATCGGTTTTACATAAGATTAACGGAATATCATCACATATTACATCAGAACTTTTTAAAAAAGATTATTTAAAACGTGCTGAGGCTGAACTTAAACATATAGAAACACATAATATTGCTTATTCTTATTTTTTGGATGCTGATTATCCTAAGAATTTAAAACAATGTGTAGATGGGCCTATATTGTTATTTAAGGATGGTAATATTAATTGGAATAACAATCGTATCATTTCAATTATAGGAACACGTATGATTACGAATTATGGTCGTGGTTTTATTAAGGAGTTAGTACAAGATTTGAAAAAATATAACCCAGTTATTGTCAGTGGTTTGGCATATGGTTGTGATATTGAGGCTCATAAAATGGCTTTAGACAATAATTTGCAAACCATTGCTGTTTTAGCTCACGGATTTGATAGGGTTTATCCTTCGGATCATAAAAGATATGTTAGTCAGATTAATGAAAACGGTGGATTAGTAACTGAGTTTTGGTATCATACAGAGCCTATTCGTGAGAATTTTTTAAAACGTAATAGAATAGTGGCAGGTTTATCGCAAGCAACTATTGTTATTGAGTCTGCAATTAAAGGTGGTTCGCTCGTTACGGCTAATATTGCCAACTCGTATGATAGGGAAGTGTTTGCATTAGGAGGTAGATATACAGATGTTTATAGTAAAGGTTGTAATAATTTGATTAAGAATTATCAAGCAAATTTACTTAGTTCAGCAGATGATATCGTTAAAATGTTAAATTGGGATATTAAGCATATTAAAAAACATATGCCACAGCAAGTGGAGTTATTCTTGAATCTTGATGAAACTGAGCAAAAAATATATGACTACCTTCAAGATAACGGTAAACAACTTATAGATACCATTGCTAAAGAGTGTCAAATACCGATATACAAGTTGTCTTCAATTTTAACTACTATGGAGTTGCAAGGCGTTATTAAACGTCTTCCGGGTAAATTATTTGAGATTTAGAGGTAAATCTTTAATAGATAGTTGGTGTAAGATTGTATAAAAACCTAAAATTCCATATCCCATTCCTTAAAAAAGGTTTTTAGATATAATTCCATAAAATCATGGCGTTCTTGTGCAATTTTCTTACCAGTTTTGGTATTCATACGCTCCTTGATTTGTAGTAATTTTTCATAAAAATGATTAATACTTGGTGCAGTTGAATTTTTATATTCTTCTTTGGTCATATTAAGTTTAGGAGGTATGGTCGGATTATAAATTTCTCTATTTTTAAATCCACCATAATTAAAACAGCGAGCAATACCTATAGCACCTAATGCATCTAATCTGTCAGCATCTTGTACGATGTCTAGTTCTAAGGAATGGTAAGCTTGTTTAAAATTACCACCTTTGAATGAAATATGTTTAATAATTTGTTCTACTTTATAAATAGTATCTTTATCTACTTTTTGACTTTCTAAGAAGGCTCGTGCTTTTTTAGGAGCAATAGTTTCATCACCATTATGAAATTTACAGTCTGCAATGTCATGTAATAAAGCTCCTAAGGCAACTACAAATAAGTCAGCATTTTCTTTTGAGGCAATATATAACGCATTTTTATAAACACGTTCAATATGGAAATAATCATGACCTCCCTCAGCTCCTGCTAAACTTTCTTTGACAAAAGTAATAGTGTTTTCTATAATTTGATTGTTATTCATAAATTCAAAGATACAATTTTATTCAGTTTTTCTACTTTTTATATAAAAGAAAAAAACTTAAACTCTAATTTATGTATCTTTGTTCCCGAAATGTTAATTTGTTTAGATGTTGATTTGTGTAGTCGGATATAACCTTAACAAATTAACGACTTAACAAATCAACCAAATTTAAGAGTTAAATGATAAAGATATGAGCTTAGTAACATCAAAAGAAATATCGCAAGCAATAGGTTTGGATAAATATGGAGTTTTAGGAGATTCTATCGGATGGATGCTGATGAAAACATTACGAATTTCTCGTCTAAATAAAATATATTCAAAACATAAAGACAAAAAAGGCTTAGAGTTTTTAAATGCGTTGTTGGATGAGTTTCAGATTAAATTTGAAATTCCTGAGGAAGATTTAAAGCGTATTCCTAAAGAGGGAGCTTTTATAACAGTGTCTAATCATCCACTGGGTGGTATTGATGGAATTTTGTTATTAAAGTTGCTTTTAGAAGCTCGTTCTGATTATAAAATTATTGCAAACTTTTTATTACATCGCATAGAACCTTTAAAGCCTTATGTAATGCCTGTGAATCCTTTTGAAGATCGCAAAGATTTAAAATCAAGTGTTGCAGGTTTGAAGTCGGCACTAATGCATCTACGTAGTGGCTATCCTTTGGGTATATTTCCCGCAGGAGAGGTTTCAACCTACAAAGATGGTAAACTAAAAATAGATAAACCTTGGGAAGAAGGTGCAGTGAAGTTGATAAAAAAAGCAGGTGTACCAGTAGTGCCTATTTATTTTCACGCTAAAAATAGCAGTTTGTTTTATACCTTGTCAAAATTAAGTGGAACTTTACGTACAGCTAAGTTACCTTCGGAATTGTTGTCACAAAAACGAAGAGTTATTAAGGTTAGAATAGGAAAACCAATATTACCAAAAGAGCAAAAAACTTTTGAAGATTTATCTGATTTTAATGCCTTTTTACGTAAGAAAACATATATGTTAGCCAATCCGTTTGAAGAAAAATCAAAAGGCTTATTCTCATCTTTAAATTTTAAATTACCAAAACGTATAGAAGAAATAGACTCGCAAAAAGATCCGAAACTCTTAGAATATGAAATAAATACTTTAAGAGATAACGATAAACGCTTGTTAATCAGTAAGAATTATGAAGTATTCTTTGCTAATCCTGAAATGATACCAAGTTTACTTCATGAGATAGGACGATTACGTGAAATAACATTTAGAGATGTCGGTGAAGGAACTAATAATTCCATAGATTTAGATAAGTATGATGATTATTATTACCATTTAATCTTATGGGATAATGAATCTAAAAAAGTAGTAGGAGCTTATCGTATGGGGTTAGGTGAGGATATTTACAAATCATATGGTATTAAGGGATTTTATATCCAATCGTTATTCAGAATTGAGCCTGAATTACACCAAATGATGCAACAAACCATTGAGTTAGGTCGTGCTTTTATTACAAAAGAATATCAGCAAAAACCAATGCCATTATTCTTGTTATGGAAAGGTATAGTACACGTAACATTAAGATACCCAAATTATAAGTACTTAATGGGAGGGGTAAGTATCAGTAATCAATTTTCAGATTTTTCAAAATCTTTGATGATTGAATTTATGAAGTCACATTATTACGACCCGTATATCGCACAATACATTCACCCAAAGAATGAGTTTAAGGTAAAACTAAAAGACCAAGATAAAGATTTTGTATTTGATGCTACAAAAGCAGATTTGCAAAAGTTTGATAAAATCATTGATGAATTAGAACCAGGTGTATTACGTTTGCCTGTACTTATCAAAAAGTATGTTAAGCAAAATGCTTATTTAGTGGCGTTTAATGTTGATCCTAAGTTTAATGATGCGGTTGATGGTTTAATGTATATTAAGATTGCTGATATTCCTGATAGTACTGTAAAACCTGTTATGGAAGAATTTCAAGCCGAGCAAGAGGCAAAAATGAACAATAAGGATAACTATTAATTGTATAGAGCAAAATCACATTTTTAGTATTTTTTAACAAAATAATTAAATTATTAGGATATTTATAATTACCCATACGTATAGAATACATAAAGAAGTATTATAAAAATAACGAAGGAATAACGAAGGAATAACTAGGCTAATTAATCACGAATTATGCATTAAAGTGATTGTTATTTTAATAATTTGATAATTTAAAATTAAAACTAATAGTAATAATAATGTATGGTTTTGCTCTAATTAATTCTAGATATTAGTTTTGAAAGCATAAAAAAATCCTTAATATTGCAAAAATTTTAACTTAATAATGGACTCAAACGATATTACATTAAAAATCACTGATCGTGATGGGGTAACTCACGAAGTAATCGCTCCAACAGATATGAATATGAACTTAATGGAAGTAGTGCGTTCTTACGAATTAGCACCAGAAGGAACTATCGGTATCTGTGGAGGTATGGCTATGTGTGCATCATGTCAATGTTATGTATTATCTGATCATGATCTTCCAGAAATGGGATATGAAGAAGATGCTATGCTTGCTGAGGCTTTTTATGTTGAAGATAATAGCCGTTTAGGTTGTCAGCTACAAATTACCCCTGAGTTAGATGGTTTAGAGGTAGAATTAGCCCCTGAGAGTTAAAATTTATTTGACAATTAAGGCTTGTAATAGCAATTTAAGTCATAAGGTTTAATAAAAAATAAATATTTTTTGATTGTAATTTATTGTTATTCAAATCCTAAAAAAATAAATATTAAAAAACTTGAAAAAAAATAAAAAAATATTTTGTAGAATTAAAAAAGGGTTGTATATTTGCAACCGCAAACGAGATTGGCCCATGGTGTAATGGTAACACACCGGTTTTTGGTGCCGTTATTCAAGGTTCGAGTCCTTGTGGGCCAACTACTGCAAAACCCTTATAACTATGTTATGAGGGTTTTTTATTTAATATAAATATCTTATAATGGCTGTAGTTTCTACAAAAGCAATAGTGTTTAGTGCTATTAAATATGGTGATGCCGATTTGATAGTTAAGTGCTTTACAAGAGAGGAAGGTATTAAATCATATCTTGTTCGTGGAGTGCTTAAATCTAAAAAAGGTAAATTAAAACCAGCCTATTTTCAAGCCTTAACGCAACTTAATATTGTTGCTAATCATAACCGTAAGAATACTTTAAATTTCATCAAAGAAGTATCAGTTATCTATCCTTACGAGAGTGTTCATTCTTCGGTAGTTAAGCAAACGATTATAATGTTTTTGTCGGAAGTTTTATCAAATATTGTTCAAGAAGAGGAACTTAATCAAGAATTGTACGATTATCTTGAAAGTTCTTTGATTTGGTTTGATATTAACTCAAATATTTCCAATTTCCATTTAGTATTTCTAATGAAACTGACTTATTTTTTAGGCTTTTATCCTGATGTTTTAGCTGAACATAGACCAGTTTTTAATCTTTTAGAAGGTAAGTTTTCGTATTCAATTAATGAAAAATTATCCATTTCAGGTACAGAATTACAGTCTTTTAAGAAAGTAATAGGGGTGAGTTTTGATGAAATTTCAAAAGTACCTTTCCATAAAAAAGAGCGTCAATTTATTTTAAAAACTATTATTCAATATTATGAATTACACCTTAGTGGCTTTAGACCGCCAAGGTCATTAGTAGTTTTAGATTCTGTATTTAATTAAAAAAACAAACATAGTATATCGTTAAAGTTTTTTATCTTTGCTTTATGTTTTTTAAAAAAGTTTTAGGTCAGGAGCGTATAAAGGAACACTTAATCAAGTCAGTTGATCAGGGGCGTATTCCGCATGCACAATTATTTGTAGGTAATGAAGGTAGTGGTACATTACCTATGGCGGTTGCCTATGCTCAATACATATTAACTAAGTTTTCTTCAAATCCAAAGGCTTGTGAGTTAAAATGTGAGAAACTTCAACATCCTGATTTACATTTTGCATTTCCTGTAACTACAACCGATTCAGTAAAAAAAAATCCTACTAGTGATTTGTTCTTAGAAGAGTGGCGTGAATTTATAACAAATACGCCTTATGGTAGTTTATTCAACTGGATGCAATATATAGGAGTTGATAAAAAACAAGGGCTTATAGGTAAAGATGAAGCGGATGCTATTGCTAAAAAATTAGTCTTAAAGAGTTATGAAGGTGGTTTTAAAATAATGATTATTTGGCAAGCTGATTTGATGAATGATACATCGGCAAATAAATTATTAAAACTAATTGAAGAACCTCCACAAAAAACAATATTGCTATTAGTCACTGAAAATGAAGGAGGAATACTAAAAACAATTACTTCACGTTGCCAAACTATCTATTTTAATAGATTAGGTGAAGATATTATTGAAAGTGAGTTAATCAATAATCAAAAGGTTGAGCCTAATATTGCTAAGCAAATCGCTTATCAATCTGAAGGGAATTATAACAAAGCACTTCATATACTAAATAATGATAGTAAGGACTTAATATTTGAGCAATGGTTTGTAGTTTGGGTACGTGCGGCTTTCAGAGCAAAGGGGAATGCTTCTGTAATTCAAGATTTAATAGATTGGTCTAACGCTATTGCGGAAGAGGGTAGAGAGGTGCAAAAACAGTTTTTACAATATTGTTTCCAAGTATTTCGCCAAGCTTTGTTGTTAAACTATGGAGTGTCTGATTTAGTGTTTTTAAACCCTCAAACTGCTGGTTTTAAATTAGAGAACTTCGCTCCTTTTGTACATTCTAATAATATATTAAGTATTGAAAAAGAACTTAATGATGCACAATATCATATTGAACGTAATGCTAACGCAAAAATAGTCTTGTTAGATTTATCA
>PDWI01004476.1_pt1 | contig 18723 bp, 16 predicted proteins | sample 1430891 | NCBI WGS metagenome assembly PDWI01 (sample SAMN01162508, study PRJNA174530) | Oral metagenome, whole genome shotgun sequencing project. | biome: Marine environment; feature: Marine mammal; material: Swab sample of the gingival sulcus; isolation source: swab sample of gingival sulcus...
ATTGATATGAGTTTTCTGCGCAGGCTGCTGGGTGCGGCCCCAACCCCAACCAAAGACGGCGCGTTTGCGCCTTCTCCCCTTGCCCTGAAGCTGGCGACAAGCGAACGCCCGTGATTGGCTATATGCCTGGGCCCGCCGGATGTTCGGCCTGATGCGTCTTTCGACCGGGTTCGGCCTACGGCATCTGGCGGGTGTTTTCGGGGGCTGTCCGGCCTTGAAGTGGCCAAACGGATCAAGACCGGCAACCTGATGCTTCTGTCCCATCTGATCTTCTATATCGGCCTGATTTTCCTTGCCAACCTTGTTCGCCATGCCCTCAAACAGGGTCTGCGCCAGCCCATCTTTGCGATTTTCGACCGGCGCGATCGCGGCGCCGCAAGCTGCCGAGTAACTTTATGACGCCCTTCCGGTCCGCCAGCAAACGTCGCGCAGCACGTCGTTCAAGCGCGCAATGGTCGCTTCTGACACGAGAGAGGGTTGGCGTCAGGTGGGTGCCCTTTCCACGGTTGTATCTTTCAGGGTATGCGGGTCGGAAACTCGGGCGTTTCTCAATAAATACAATATGCCAGGCCCTAGCGGAATGTTTGGAAAATTCGATCACTTGTGAGTGAAAATGATGTAATTTCCTGTCAGCCCCGCCGGAAACTGGCCCAGACCGGCAGGTGGTCGGAGGCGATGCGGGAGAGTTTGGTTTCGACGACGCCCGCGTCGATGAAGTCCAGCCCGGCGCTGTAGCCGATGCGGTCGAGGGGGGCGACGGGGCGGGAGGCGTGGAAGCTTTTGCCCGGCGCGATCATCCTGAACTGGTCCTGAAATTCTTCCAGCCCGGCATGGGGCGACCATTCGTTGAAATCTCCGGCGACGATGGTCGGCAGGGGGCAATCGGCCAGCGCCTGCCGGATGGCGCGCAGCTGCGGGTGCCGGAAGCGGCGCATCAGGGCGAGATGCACCCCGACGATACGCACGCCTTCCAGCACAACCGACACCGCCCCGCGCGGCTCAAGCCCCGGCAGGTCGATATGGCGCACATCGTGCAGCGTCAGCCCCCGGCGCGCCAGAATCGCATTGCCATGCCAGCCCAGCGACACGCCGGTGCGGTCCAGCGCGGCGGGCACGAGATCGGTGTGGCTCTCGATCATGTGCCGGGGCAGGGCGGTCGGCCGCAGGCCCAGCCGCCGGTCCGCCTCCTGCAACACCACCACATCCGGTTGCGCGTCATTGATCACATCCAGCACCCGGCCCGGATCGCGGCGCCGATCCAGCCCGACCGCCTTGCGGATATTGTAGCTCAGGACTTTCATGTCTCTTTCATAAGCCTTTCTTAGTCCGCAAACATTACGATTCGGTTAACCTGCGCCTCATGTGCCGCAAAAAGTGCGCGTGACCCGCTCCTCGGGCGGCGCGGGCTGCATGAATTCGGGCGTGGGGGCAAACGGCGTTGCCAGCGCGGTGTTGAGCCGGTGAAACAGCGATAAATCCCCCTCCAGACCCCGCGCGATGGCCCGCTCGATCAGGTGACCCCGCGCGATTACCGCCGGGTTGGCGGCGGCCATGACCGCACCCGCCCCCGCGCCGCCATCTTCCTCGCGCAACAGCCGGGCGCGCCACTGGGGTTCCCAACTCTCCCACGCCCCGTCATCGCACACATATTCCGCCCCATTTCCCTCGCCTAAAGCACTGAAAGTATTGGTGAAATCCGCTCCGGAGCTGGACATGCGCTGCAACAGGCCGACGATCAGTTCCGCGTCGCTTTCCTCGGCGCGCCGCAGCCCGATCTTGGCGCGAAACCGGCGCAGCCAGCCCGCCTGAAAGGCCGGTTGAAACGCCGTCAGCGCCCCTTCCAGACCCTCCGCAATCGGGCTCAGTGCCATCGCCAATTGCCCGAGATTCCACAGGCCGATCGAGGGCTGGTTCTGATAGGCATAGCGGCCCATATGGTCGATGGAGGAAAAGACCCGCGCGCCGGAATAGGCCTCCATGAAGGCGCAGGGACCGTAGTCGATGGTCTCGCCGGACAGGGCGCAATTATCGGTGTTCATTACGCCGTGAATGAAGCCAACCGACATCCAATGCGCGATCAATTCGCCCTGCGCGCGCGCCACCGCCTCGACCAGACCATAGGCGCCCTCGGCCTGTGGATAATGGCGGGCGAGGGTGTAATCGAGCAGGGTTTGCAGCCCGTCGGTGTCGCCGCTGGCCGCCAGAATTTCAAAACTGCCGACCCGGATATGGCTCGCCGCCACCCGCGTCAGCACCGCGCCGGGCAGGGCGCGGCCCTCGCGGATGACCTGCGCGCCGGTATAGGCGGCGCCGAGGGCGCGGGTGGTCGGGATGCCAAGCGCGGCCATCGCCTCGGACATGAGATATTCGCGCAGCACCGGCCCGAGCCAAGCCTGCCCGTCGCCGCCGCGCGAATACGGGGTGCGGCCGGAGCCTTTCAGTTGCAGGTCAAAACGCGCGCCGTCCGGGGCGATCGCCTCGCCCAACAGGACCGCCCGCCCGTCGCCCAGCTGCCCGGCCCAGTGGCCAAACTGATGCCCGCCATAGCGCAGCGCAATCGGTTCGGCCCCTTCGGGCAGCGCATTCCCCGCGAGCATTTCCGGCCCCCACGGATCCAGCCCCAGCCGCTCCGCCAGCCCGTCATTAAAGACAATCGGCGCGGGGGCGGGGGCGGAAGCGGGGTCAATACGGGTGAAAAACCGGCCCGGTTTGCCCGGCTGGGCGGCGGGATCGAGCCGCCGGTAGCTGTTGTCAAACCGCGCGCGCATGTTCAGGGCAGGTTGGCCAGACGCTCGGTGATCAGCGCATAATAGCCGTCCGCATCCAGATCGCCGATGAACAGCGCATTCGGCGCGCGGTCCGTCACTCGCCACCAATCCGCCACCGTCATGCCGCGCGTCAGTTCCGAGCCGGTCTCGATCTCGACATTGATGCGCCGACCGCTAAACAGGTCCGGGCGCAAAAGGTAGGCCACGGTCATCGGATCGTGCAGCGGCGCGCCCTCGGAGCCGTATTTCTCCATGTCAAAGCGCTCGAAGAAATCGCTCATCTCGGCAGCAACCGCGCCGCATTTGTTGCCAAGGGCGCGAAAGGCTTCGATGCGGGCGCGGGTGGTCAGGCCTTTATGGGTCACATCCAGCGGCATCATCACGATCTCGACGCCGGATTTCATCACGATATCAGCGGCTTCCGGGTCGACGTAAATGTTAAACTCCGCCGCGGGGGTGACGTTACCGACCTCGAAATATGCCCCGCCCATCAGCACGATAAGCCCGATGCGTTCGGCAATATCGGGCGCGCGTTGCAGCGCCGTGCCGATATTGGTCAGCGGCCCGATGGGGCACAGGGTGACGCTCCCCGCCGGTTCGCGCCGCAGGGTTTCAATGAGGAAATCCACCGCATGTTGTGCCCGCAATTTCATCTGCGGCGCGTGCAGTTCCGGCCCGTCCAGCCCCGTCTTGCCATGCACATTTTCCGCCGTCACCAGCGGGCGTTCCATCGGTTCCGCGCAGCCCGCAAAGACCGGCACATCCGCCCGCCCGGCCCATTCGCAGACGATGCGCGCATTGCGCTGCGTCAGTTCCAGCGGCACGTTTCCGGCGACGCAGGTAATGCCCAGCAGGTCGATTTCCGGGCTGCCAAGGGCGAGCAGAAGGGCGATGGCGTCGTCCTGCCCCGGATCGGTGTCGATGATGATTTTCTGTGTCATAACAATCCCCTATGCGTCGAGCTTGATCCAGATCGGCACGTGGTCCGACGGTTTTTCCCGCCCGCGCATTTCCTTGTCGATCTGACAATCGGTCAGCAGATCGGCGCAGGCGGGCGAGAGCAGGAAATGGTCGATGCGGATGCCGTCATTGCGCTGCCAGGCGCCGCGCTGAAAGTCCCAGAACGTGTAGACCTCCGGCGCCGGATTGCGCACCCGCAGCGCGTCGGTCAGGCCCAGCCCGGTGAGCAGGCGGTATTCGCGCCGGGTTTCCGGCACCGCCAGCGCGTCGCGCCGCCAGGCTTCGGGCCGCGCCGCGTCTTCGTCCTGCGGGATGACGTTGTAATCGCCCGCCATCAGGAAGGGTTCTTCGAGGGCCAAAAGCTCCTGCGCCCGCGCCCGTAGCCGCTGCATCCACTTGATTTTATAGCCAAATTTCCCCTCCAGCACCGGCGTGTCGTCCTCAAAGGCGACCGGGTTGCCGTTGGGCAGGTAAAGCCCGCAGATGCGCACGGCGACGTCGCCGACCACGGTCGCCTCGATATAGCGCGCCTCGATGTCGTCGCCCTCGCGCCCCGCGCCCTCGGCCCCCGGCAGCCCGCGCGTCACGTCTTCGAGCGGGTATTTCGACAGCAGCGCCACCCCGTTGAAACTCTTCTGCCCGTGGGTCGCGACATTGTAGCCCAGATCCTCGAACGGCTCGTGCGGGAAATTTTCGTCGACCGATTTGATCTCCTGCAAAATCACCACATCCGGCTCCGCTTCGCGCAGCCATTCCGTCAGCGCCCCGATGCGCGCCTTGATGCCGTTGATGTTGTAACTCGCGATTTTCATGCGGCGCCTCCCTGTCCCCTGTTAGCGCGCCCGCGCGTCAGGCGCCAGCATTGATCGCGCGCGCGGCAGCGGCGGCCGACGACCAGGCCCATTGGAAATTATAGCCCCCGAGCCAGCCGGTCACGTCCAGCGCCTCACCGATGAAATACAGGCCGGGCAGGCGGGTCGATTGCATGGTTTTGGAGGAAATTTCCTCGGTCGAAACCCCGCCGACGGTGACTTCGGCGGTGCGGTAGCCCTCGGTGCCCTGCGGCACGAGTTCCCAGCCCTTGACCCGCGCGCCGATGGCTTCCAACACCCGGTCGGGCTGTTCGGCGAGCTTCTCGGTGAGCGGCAGGTCGGCCCATTCGGCGGCGAGAAAGTCCACCAGCTTCGGCGGCAAAATCTGCGCCAGCGCGGTGGAAACCTGTTTGCGACCCGCGCTTTTCTTTTGGCTTTTCAATAGGTTGGCGGGGTCTTGGTCCGGCGTGAGATCCAGCAGGATGTGCTCGCCGGGCTGCCAGTAGGAGCTGAGTTGCAAGGCCGCCGGGCCGGACAGACCACGGTGGGTAAAGAGCGCGGCTTCGCGGAAACTGGCGCGGGTATTGCGGGCGATTACGGGCAGGGCAAGGCCGGACAGGAGGGCGAAACGGTCGCCAAAGGTGAAGGGCACCAGCCCGGCGCGGGTTTCGGTGATGCGGTGGCCAAACTGCCGGGCGAGGTCATAGGCCAGCCCGGTCGCGCCCATTTTCGGAATGGATTTGCCGCCGGTCGCCACGACGAGGTTCTGCGCCCGGATTTTGCCCTGCGAGGTCTGCGCCACAAAGCCCTCCGCCGTGTGCGTCACGCTGTCGATCCGCGTGCCCAGCATCAGTTCCGTGTCGCCCAGATCGCACAGTAGCATGTCGACGATCTGGCTCGATTTTCCGTCGCAAAAGAGCTGCCCCAGCGTCTTTTCGTGCCACACAATCCCCGCCCGATCCACCGCCTCGATGAAATCCCATTGGTTGTATCCCGCGAGAGCAGACTTGGCGAAGTGCTTGTTTTCACTGATATAATTTTCCGCGCTGGCGTAAAGATTGGTGAAATTGCAGCGCCCGCCGCCGGAAATGCGGATCTTCTCGCCGGGGCGTTTGGCGTGGTCAAGCAACAGGGCCGGGCCTTTGATCCGCCCGGCGGCAAACAGCCCGGCGGCCCCGGCACCAAGAATGAGCGTTTCGGTCTGCAACATAGGCGCCCTGTCGCACGCGGTGGGCGGGAAGGCAAGAGCGTGGTTGTTCTAGGGCGTAGACCCATAAACCCTGCACCACTGGTTTGTCAGATTTTTGTTCTGACTATGAGCAACGCCGCAGGAATAGTGGTTCTATTTCAAGGGGTCGCGAAGACGTTCAGGGCAAAAATCTGGCAAATCCGAAGGACGCTAAACCCGCTTCATATCAGCGGCTCGACGCGCTTGGAAATAGGCCCACTATGTCCGGCGCACGCCAAACCTCTGATCTTTCGCGGATTTGGCGCCAGTGGTGCAGGGATTATGGGGCTACGCCCTAGCCTCTGGGCGTGTTACGGTGTGCGGGCAACAGAGGAAGCAGGACATGGTTTCGCGCGTCATTCCGGTGGAGAGCTTTGACCTTGTGGTGTTTGGGGCCACGGGGGATTTGGCGCGTAGCAGGATTTTGCCTGCCCTGTATCGGCGGTTTCAGGCTGGGCAATTGCCGGAGGGGGTGCGCATTATCGGGGCGGCGCGCACGGATCTGGATGATCAGGCGTTTCGGGCGTTTGTGCGGGCGGCGCTTGAGGAATTTGTTTCAGAAAAACAACGCACTGCGCCGGGTGTGGAGGCGTTTTTGGCGGCCGTTCGCTACGTGGCGCTGGAGGTGCAGGGCGCGGCAGGCTGGGCCGAGTTGAAGGCGGCGATGCGGCCCGGCGTGGTGCAGGCGTTTTATTTTTCCGTCGCGCCGGACCTGTTTGGCGCGCTGGCGGAGCGATTGCACGGCGCGGGGATTGCGGGGCCGCGGGCGCGGATCGTGGTTGAAAAGCCCTTCGGGCATGATCTGACCTCGGCGCGTGCGCTGAATGCCACGCTGGCGGCGTATTTTGACGAAGCGCAGATTTACCGAATTGATCATTACCTTGGCAAAGAGACCGTGCAGAACCTGATGGCGGTGCGCTTCGCCAATATGTTGTTTGAGCCGCTGTGGAATGCGCAATATGTGGACCACATTCAGATCACGGTGGCGGAAAGCGTCGGGGTTGGCGGGCGCGGCGCCTATTACGACGCGACGGGGGCCATGCGCGACATGGTTCAAAACCACCTGATGCAGCTTTTGTGCCTCACGGCGATGGAGCCGCCGGCGCGGTTTGAGGCGGGGGCGGTGCGCGATGAGAAACTGAAGGTGATCCGGGCGCTGGAGCCGGTGGCGGCGGGGGACCTGGTGCGCGGGCAATATCTTGCGGGGGCGGTGCCGGGCTATCTGGAGGATAGCGGAAATCCGCAGAGCCGCACCGAGAGTTTTATCGCCATGAAGGTCGGTATTGCCAACTGGCGCTGGAACGGCACCCCGTTTTACTTGCGCACCGGCAAGCGGATGCAGGCGCGGATGTCGGAGATCGTCGTCCGCTTCAAGGCGCCGCCGCATTCGATTTTCGAGGACGGGGCCGGGCAGGCGCCGAACACGCTGGCGATCCGCTTGCAGCCCAATGAGGGCATGGACCTGACCGTGACCATCAAGGAGCCGGGGCGGGGCGGCATGCGCCTGATGGATGTGCCGCTGGACATGACCTTCGCCGAGGCCCTGGGCGAGGGGGCGGATGTGGCGGATGCTTATGAGCGCTTGATCATGGACGTGGTCCGCGGCGATCAGACCTTGTTCATGCGCGATGACGAGGTTGAAGCGGCCTGGGCCTGGACCGATCCGATCATTGCCGACTGGCAGGCGCGCGGGGACAGGCCGGTCGCGTATGACGCCGGGTCCGCCGGGCCGCAGGCGGCGATGGAATTGCTGCGCCGGGATGGGCGGCGCTGGCGCGAACTGGGGGTTTGAAATGGAACTGCACAGCTATGCCGACGACGACATGATGATGATGGCGGTGGCGAATGTCCTGGCGGACGATATTCGCACCCGCCTTGCGGTGGCGGACCGGGCGGCGATTGCCGTTGCGGGTGGGGCCACGCCGGGGCCGGTTTTCGACTATCTCGCCCATGTGGACCTCGATTGGGCGCGGGTCGATGTCATGCTGACGGATGAGCGCTGGGTCGATCCCGGTTCGGCGCGTTCCAATACGCGGTTGCTGACCGAACGGCTGTTTGCGGGCAAAGCAGCAGAGGCGGTGTTGATCCCGCTTTATGACGGCGCGCAGGCGCCGGAAGACGGCCTTGAGGCGCTGTCCGGCCCGGTGCGCGCCGCCCTGCCTTTGGCCAGTGTTTTGCTCGGCATGGGCGAGGATATGCACACAGCCAGCCTCTTCCCTGACGGCGATCAGATCGACGCCGCCATGTCGCCCGACGCGCCGGTCCTGATGGCGATGCGTGCGCCCGGCGTCCCGGAGCCGCGCGTCACCCTGACCTTTCCGGTCATCGAAGGCGCCATTCGCAAGCATCTCGTGATTCGGGGCGCGGCCAAAAAAGCGGCGCTGGACCGCGCGCAAGCGCTGGACGATCCGCAGACGGCGCCGATTTCGGCGTTTTTGAGCGAGTTGGACGTTCATTGGTGTCCGTAATATCCGGTAGGTATTAAGAAAGAATGAATGTGATGTGGAAAAAACTCGAAGCGGCGCGGGATCGGTTGCAAGAAACCCGGATTGAGGCCTTGCTGGCAGCGCGGGGCAGCGCGGATTTTACTCTGCATGTCGACGGGTTGGTGTTCGATTATTCCAAGACCTTGCTCGATGCGCCGGCCCGTTCATTGCTTTTGAATCTAATTGAAAGTAGTGCTTTAACTTCGGCTCGTACGTCCATGTTTTCAGGGGGAAAAATAAACCAGACAGAGGGGCGCGCCGTGTTGCATACCGCCCTGCGATCCGCGGAAACCACCCCGCTTCTGGTGGACGGAAAAGACGTTCGGCCGGGCATCACGGAGGTCCGCGCGCGCATGGGGGAATTTGCCGATGCGCTGCGTTCGGGCGCCCTGCGGGGGGCGACCGGCGCGCGCTTCACCGACGTGGTGAATATCGGCATTGGCGGCTCCGATCTCGGCCCGGCAATGGCCACCGGCGCCCTCGCGCCCTATGCCGACGGGCCGCGCCTGCACTTCATTTCCAACGTCGATCCGGCCCATCTGGCGGACACGCTCGCCCCGCTCGATCCGGCGACAACCCTCGTCCTCATCGCCTCGAAAACCTTCACCACGATCGAGACCATGACCAACGCCGCTGCCGCCCGCGACTGGCTCGCCGCCGCGCTTGGGGAGGCGCATTCCGGCCACCTCGCCGCCGTGTCCTCCGCGCTGGACAAGACCGCCGCATGGGGCATCGCGCCGGAGCGGGTGTTTGGCTTTGAGGACTGGGTCGGCGGGCGTTATTCGCTTTGGGGGCCGATTGGCCTGCCCCTGCGCATCGCTATCGGGGGGGCGCATTTCGACGCGTTTCTGGCGGGCGCCGCCGCGATGGACGCGCATTTTCAGCAGGCGGAGGGGGCGCAGAACCTGCCGGTGATGCTGGCGCTGATCGGCATCTGGCACCATCAGGTGATGGGCTACCCGACCCGCGCCGTCCTGCCCTATGAACAACGCCTCGCCCGCCTGCCAGCCTACCTGCAACAGCTCGAAATGGAGAGCAACGGCAAGTCGGTGGCGATGGATGGCCGCGCGCTGGAACGCCCCGCCGGGCCGGTGGTCTGGGGCGAACCGGGGACCAACGGGCAGCACGCGTTTTTCCAGCTGATCCATCAGGGCAAGGTGCCGGTGCCGTGCGAATTTATGGTCGGTGCGGCGGGGCACGAGGCGGGATTTGAAGCGCAGCACGACCTGCTGGTGGCCAATTGCCTCGCGCAATCGGAGGCGCTGATGCGGGGGCGGTCGCTGGAAGAAGCGCGCGCGCGTGTGGCGGCGGCGGGATATGGTGGCGCGGAGCTGGAACGCCAAGCCGCCCACCGCGTCTTTCCCGGCAACCGCCCCTCCACCACGCTGCTCTACCCCAAGCTAACCCCTTATGTTCTCGGTCAAATTCTGGCGCTCTACGAACACCGGGTCTTTGTCGAAGGCGTGCTCCTCGGCATCAATTCCTTCGATCAATGGGGGGTCGAACTGGGCAAGGAACTGGCCTCGCGGCTGGCGCCGGTTGTCGCGGGAGAGGCCAGCGCGCAAGGGCTGGACGCCTCGACGCGCGGGCTGATCGCGGCTTTGCAGCAGATGAAAGGCAAAGACGCTTGAGCTTCGGTCAACCGACCTGTTCGTCCACCCAACCCGCGATGGCCCCGGCCGCATCCGCCACCGCCGCCTTGGCCGCCTCCGCGCCGCCAGAGCAGAAATCGCTAAATATGGATCAAAATTCTCTGCCTCTCCATCAGCATCCTGCTGATTTCGAACGCGAATTTTGATGCTCGATGTTGCAGATTAAAGCGATTTCGCTTTACGTGGTCAAATCCATGATCGGCGCCCGCAATGGGGCAAACGTGGATATTCGGCTGTGCTTCGAGCGGCGCCATCAACTCGGTCACATATGAGGGGTCTTCCGTGCCGATGACGACGACCCCCGGATAATCCTGCGCCATAAGCTGCTTGGGCAGCGGCGTCCCGGTCAGGCTGGGCGTCAGCCAAATTCCATATACGTTTCTGGCAGCCAGTTTGCGGTCGGCAAATGCCGCTCCCATGGCGATGGTTCCAAGCGATTTTCCGATAACCCAAATACGTTCATAGCGTCTGAGTTGCATCAGGTATTGCAGGATGTCACGGCCATCGGAAGCGATCTGAGCGAGTTGCGTTTCATCGTCCGTTTGCAGAAATTCCGTGTCTTCGGAATAGGTGAAATTCAGACGGGCAATGTCACAGCCGCGATGGCGGAAAACCTCGGCGGCCCCACTGAGCAGAGGGCGTTCGCATCCATACCGTAAACCCGGCAGAAGTATCGCGAGTTCGGTTCCCGATCCTGCTTCAAACCGGGCCTGCACCTCTCTGCCCCGTCCGAATGTCAACGGTATCGCAATGGTTGAGGTCACGGGGTTTCCTTCACGTGGGGTTTCCTTCACGTGCGCGCCGCCACGACGGTAACGCGCTGGCGCCGCAAGAGTCCAGCGCCACCTCGGTCCCGTCCAATGAAGCGGGGTAAGCCATTCATGAATTGGCCGGATCTGCCGCGGAAAACCGCATATTCTTCAAACCCCCTTGCAGCCCCGCGCCGGGCGGCGTAGAAGGGCGCGCGAAGCGGGTGTAGCTCAATGGTAGAGCAGCAGCTTCCCAAGCTGACGACGAGGGTTCGATTCCCTTCACCCGCTCCATTTCCCAAATTCGCCTCCGCCCCCGCCGTGTTTCGGCGGCAGGGCGGCGTTTGGGGGTTACGATGCTGCGCGCGCCAGCGCTGCGACGCCGGTGCGGGCGACGTCTTCCAGCCCGAGGGGGCGCATCAGGTCGGCGAAAGCGTCGATTTTTTCCGGCGTGCCGGTGATTTCGAAGGTGAAGCTTTCCAGCGTCGAATCGACCACATTGGCGCGGAAAATATCCGCCAGCCGCAGCGCCTCAACCCGCGCTTCCCCCGAGCCCGTGACCTTGAACAGCCCCAATTCGCGCTCCACCGTGCGCCCCTCGACCGTCAGGTCATGCACCTCATGCACCGGCACGACCCGGCCCAGCTGCGCCTTGATCTGTTCGATCACGGCGGGGGTGCCGGTGGTGACGATGGTGATGCGCGACAGGTGCCCCTCATGGTCGGTTTCGGCCACGGTCAGGCTCTCGATATTGTAGCCCCGTCCGGCAAACAGGCCGATGACGCGTGCCAGCACCCCGGCCTCGTTTTCCACCACCACGGCCAGCGTGTGCCGCTCGATCACGTTTGAATTCGGGTCGCGCAGGTCGTAGGCGGATTTGCGCGAAGCGCCTTTTTTGATTTTCAGTGCAGACATTTTTTATTCTCCTATAGCGTTTGACGAAATGCTTGAAACATTGAGCATCCCTTAACGCGTTGAAATCTTTGATTTCAGGCAGCGTTAAGGGATTCTGTTTTTTCGCATAACGCTTTAATCCCGAACCTAGACCAGAACCTGACCGTCGCCGCGGATGGCGTCGGTGGCGGCGGCGTCGCCCAGAAGCATTTTGTTATGCGGCTCGCCGGATGGGATCATCGGGAAGCAGTTTTCGTGTTTTTCCACATGCACATCGAGAATGAACGGCCCGTCATATTCGATCATCTCGCGGATGGCGTCGTCGAGTTCGGCGGGGTCCGACACGGCGCGGCCCTTGCAGCCGAAGGCTTCGGCCAGCTTGACGAAATCGGGCAGGCTCTCCGACCAGCTATGCGAATAGCGCTCGCCGTGCAGCAGTTGCTGCCACTGGCGCACCATGCCAAGGCGTTCATTATTCAGGATAAATTGCTTCACCGGGGCGCGGAACTGCACGGCGGTGCCCATTTCTTGCATGTTCATCAGGAAGGAGGCATCCCCGGCGACATTGACCACCAGCGCCTCCGGGTGGGCGATCTGGATGCCAACGGAAGCGGGCAGGCCATAGCCCATCGTGCCCAGACCCCCGGAGGTCATCCAGCGGTTCGGTTCCTCAAAGCCCAAAAACTGCGCGGCCCACATCTGGTGCTGGCCGACTTCGGTGGCGACGTAGCGGTCCATGCCGGCGGTCAGCGCCTCCAGCCGTTCGAGGGCGAATTGCGGTTTGATGATCTCGTTGGAGGGCGTGTAGGTCAGGCATTTCACCGCCCGCCATTCGTTGATCTCGTCCCACCATTTGCCAAGCGCCTCCCGGTCGGTCCTGCGCCCGCGCGATTTCCAGATGGCCAGCAGGTCTTCCAGCACATGCCCCACATCGCCGATGATCGGCAGGTCGACATGCACCACCTTGTTGACCGAGGAGGGGTCGATGTCGATATGCACCTTGGTCGAGCCGGGGGAGAAGGCGTCGAGCCGCCCGGTGATCCGGTCGTCGAAGCGGGCGCCCACCGCGATCATCAGGTCGCAATCGTGCATCGCCATGTTGGCTTCATAGAGGCCGTGCATCCCCAACATGCCGAGCCATTTATCGCCGGAAGCGGGATAGGCGCCGAGGCCCATCAGGGTCGAGGTGATGGGGAAGCCGGTCGCATCGACCAGTTCGCGCAACAGTTGCGATGCGCCGGGGCCGGAATTGATCACGCCGCCGCCGGTGTAGAACACCGGGCGTTTGGCGGTTTCCATCAACTCTGCCAATTCGCGGATGGCCGCCTCGTCGCCGCGCTTTTGCGGCTGGTAATGCGGCACCGGGTCCGGCTTGGCCGGGGTGTAGGTGCCTTGCGCGAATTGCACGTCCTTCGGGATGTCAACCAGGGTCGGGCCGGGGCGGCCGGTCTTGGCGACATGGAAGGCTTTGTGAATGGTTTCAGACAGTTGGTCGGTGTCCTTCACCAGCCAGTTATGCTTGGTGCAGGGGCGGGTGATGCCGACGGTATCCGCCTCCTGAAAGCCGTCGGTGCCGATCATGAAGGTGGGCACCTGACCGGACAGCACCACCAGCGGGATCGAGTCCAGCAGCGCGTCGGTCAGGCCGGTTACCGCGTTGGTCGCCGCCGGGCCGGAAGTGACCAGCACCACGCCGGGCTTGCCGGTCGAGCGGGCATAGCCCTCGGCGGCATGCACCGCGCCCTGTTCGTGACGCACCAGAATGTGCTGGATGTCGTTTTGCTGGAAAATCTCGTCATAGATCGGCAGCACCGCGCCGCCCGGATAGCCGAAAACCGTGTCGACCCCCTGTTCCCTCAGGGCCTGCACCACCATTCTTGCGCCGGTCATCTGCCGTTTCATGTCTTTCTCTCCGCTTCCCTTGGTTCCGGTCCGGGTATCCGCAATCGCGCCTGACTGCATTCATAAAAAAACCCCCGAATTTCGGGGGCGCATGGAGATGGATCAGGGATCCGTCAGAGGCCCATGCGCCATTTCTTTACGATTACAACCCGTCCCATCATCGGTGACATCCTTTCAAGTTCCGGGCGATATTAGGCAGGGCGCTTGGGGGCGTCAACGCGAAAAAGCGGAATTTGGCAGGATTTTTTGCGCAAAATTACCGGGCAGGGCTGGATTTTGTAATTTTCTGTTGGATTTGGCGGGGCGGGCGACATTTTGTCCAGAGATGGGGCGCGTTCTAGGTCCCGCGCTCCAGCTGCGGCAGTTCGATCCCCGCCACCTGTTCCGAGATTGAGGCGGGCTGGCCGCAGGCGGGGTTGGCGGCGAAAGCCGCCGGGTCGGTCAGTTCCTGCCAGCGCCCGCCGGCGTAGATTTCCAGCGGTGCGTAGCGGGATTTGTAGTCCATTTTCGGTGAGCCGGGCACCCAATAGCCGAGATAGACATAGGGCAGGTCCAGCTCCTGCGCCAGACGGATATGGTCGAGGATCAGATAGGCGCCGAGGCTGTCGGCGCGTTTGGACGGGTCGAAGAAGGAATAGACCATCGACAGCCCGTCCTCCAGCACGTCCGTCAGGCAGGCGGCGATCAGGCGGCGGGGGGACGGCAGGCCCAGCCGCAGGCGCTCCGCTTCCACTTCCGGCGTTTCGCCTTCCTCCCGCGCTGCCATATATTCGATGACCCGCGTTTTCACCGGGGTTTCCTCGATCATGGCGGCAAATTCAAAGACATCCATTTCCGCCATGCCCCCGTCGGCGTGTCGGCTGTCGAGATAGCTGCGAAACAGGGCGTATTGCTCTTCGGTCGCCCAGGGCGCGCGGATGCGGCGGGTCAGGTAGGCGTTGCGCTTTTCCACCCGGCGCTGGCTGCGGGTCGGTTTGAAATCCGCCACCCGGATGCGGGCGGAAAGGCAGGCGGCGCATTCGGCGCAGGACGGGCGATAGGCCACGTTCTGCGAGCGCCGGAACCCCTGTTGCGACAGCGCGTCGTTCATGCCCGCCGCCGCTTCTCCGGTCAGCGCGGTAAACAGCTTCCGTTCCACCTGCCCGTCAAGATAGGGGCAGGGCTGCGGCGCGGTCACATAGAACTGCGGGGCAATGGGAAGCGTGTGGCGCATGGGTCTCCGAAACGAAATCTGACGGGTCTGTGAATTGGTAGCAACAAACCGCGCCCACGCCAAGGGGAGGTTGGGGAAATGGTTAGCGGGGGGCGGTGTCCCGGCGTTTTGGAGGTGGCGCGGGCGGGATGTGAGTATTTTTGCTAAGAAGAAGGGGGGTAAGTATTATTGCTGGAGCGAAATCGCTTGAATCCGCACCATCAAGGATCAAAATTCGCGTTTGAAACCAGCAGGATGCTGACCCGGAGGCAGAGAATTTTAATTCGGATTTAGCGATTTCTGCTCTAAGAAGGGGGGGTAGGGTGCGCGCGTGTTGTGAGGCGGTCAGATGGTTTTCGTGCGCACCATTCGCAGTGTTTCTTTCAGCCCGGCCTTGATCAGCGCCTGCGCCAGCCGGTCGCTGAAAAACCAAGCATTATGGATCCTCGGATCAATCCAGATATCTGGGTCATTTAATGCGCTGGCTTTGGTGACCACCTCATCGTCCTCCACAAACACAGAAATCTTGTAGACATTCGGATTATTTGGCCGCCGCAGTTTGATCCGCTGACTTTGATCTACACGAACTGTATCCTTAACATTGCCAATACATATCATGCTGACATTTTGCCCCTTAACCGGCGTGGTACGATCAAAGTGAAATAGCTCAACCGGGTGGAAATAGGCATTGCCCAGATCGAACTCTTTGAAGATCCTGATCGCTTTGTCTTTGAGCAACAGAAACGGCGTGTTGAAAACAATCGGCAGCTTCATCTCGACTTGGTCGTTGGCCGAATGGAAAAACCTCCGTGGCATTTCCTCCTTCGGCACAAGCTCTCCACCGTCAATGCGGCGCAACAGCTCATAATGCTTGTCTCCCTCTTCTTGACTTGAAAAACCCTTTGCAATCTCCTCCGGAGTGCGCGGCAATTCAAAATCCGGGAAGAAGTTCACGGGGTTTTCCGACCCTCTGCGACCTCCCGACAACCAAATATGTTCACTCATGTCTTTTCCCTCTCTGCGCCGCGCATCGAAAGGGTAGCGCTGCTTGGGGGGAGCAGCAAGCCGTCCTAACTGTTCGCCGCGCGGTTGATCATGGCGGTGCCCAGGAGCATGTCGATCAGGGACTGGCCTCGGGCATTGGTGAGCATGAGGACGATGGAGATCAGTTGCAGGGGCGTGAAGGCCATGGAGGCGAGGTGGCCGGCGGTGTGGAACATGGCGGTGGGGGCGTCGAGGCGTTCGCCGCGGTGGTTGCGCAACTCGATGGCCATGAGGCGCATGCCCGGCGTGGCGGAGCGGTTGGCGATGGAGACCGAGCGGTAGAGGAAGCTGACGGCGAGGGACAGGGGGGCGAAGACGAAAAAGCCCAGACCGAAGGTCAGCAGCGCGAGGGTGAGGGAGATCAGGAAGATCACGAAGCCATCGACCAGCCACGCGAAAAGCCGCTTGACGGCGGTGTCGGCGTAAAATTCCGACTGGGTGTCCGGGTCGGGCAGGCCGGTGGGTTGCGGGGCCCAGCCGTCGGCAGCGAAGGGGGAATGTCTGGTCATCTTTCGTCCTGTTTGTAAAGGGTGGCCCGCGCGAGGGAGGCGCGGGCCGGGGGCATTGTCAGTGCTTTTTCTTCTTTTTCTTCGCCTCTGGTTCGGAAAGCTCCACGGCCTCGCCGTCATAGATTTCTTCCGCTTCTTCGCGTACCGCGCTGGCGCGTTCGTCCATGAACTGATCAAATTCCATCTTGTCCTTGGCGTCGCGCAGCCGGTCGAGGAAGGCTTCGAACTGTTCCTGCTCATCCATCAGGCGGCGCAGGGTTTCGGCCTTGTAGGCATCAAAGGCGGTGTTGCCAGAGGAGCGGAAGCCGTGGCGGCGGTTCATCCGCATGGCGTCGTGGTGTTTGGCTTTGTGGCGGCAGTTTGATTTCGAAAACATGCGTTTACTCCAGATCATATAGGCGAGAAGGGCGAGGCCTGCGGGCCAGAAGAAGACGAAGCCCACGATCATCAGCGCAATCCACGCGCCCTTGCCGCGCTCGTCGAGCCAACTCTCCGCACGGGCGAAGGGGCCTTTTTCGCGGGGGGTTTCAAACTCGGTTGTGCTGGTCATGGCTTGGTTCCTTTTGTTCGATGTGAATTCGTTTCACATTGCATAGATTGGCATGGGGGGCGCATGTTGCAAGGCGAAATGTGAAACTATTTTACATTATTAGGGTAAGGCGTTGATTTTGATTGAGAAGTTTTTGGTTGGGAGGTGGGGGGCAGGGCGTGCGGTGTCGCCGGTTTTGGCCCCGGAGTGCCGCCAGACTTGCAATTTAGCCGGGCGATTGTTAGGGTTCCCCATCTGAAATGGAGCCTGAGATCATGGATATTGCCCGCGCCGACTAACCCCTTCCGGTTCTCTATTGCGAGCGTGTTTTATGCCTTCCATTTCCATCGCCGGCCTGAGCTGGCACACCCCCACCAACACCCCGCTTTTCACCGATCTTAGTCTGACCTTTGGTCCGCAGCGCACCGGCCTTGTCGGGCGTAACGGGACCGGCAAGACCACCCTGTTGCGGTTGATTGCCGGGGAGTTGACCCCCTCGGCGGGGACGATCCGCGCGCCGGTTTCCATTGGTTTCCTGCGGCAAAACCCGGAGCAGGCGACAGGCGCCACGATTGCCGATCTGTTCGGGGTGTCGGCGCCCTTGGCCCTCCTCGCGCGGGCGGAGCGCGGGGAGGCGACGGCGGAGGAACTGGCGCAGGCGGACTGGACGCTGGAGGCGCGGCTTCAGGGGGCGCTGGCCCGGCTGGGGCTGGACCTGCCGCCGGACACGCCGCTTGCTGCCCTGTCCGGCGGGCAGCGGACGCGGGCTGGCCTTGCGGCGCTGCTGTTTGCCGATCCTGATGCCCTCTTGCTGGACGAACCGACCAACCATCTGGATCGTGCGGGTCGCGATGCAGTGCTGAATGCCCTGCGCGGCTGGCGGGGCTGTGTTGTGGTGGCCAGCCACGACCGTGTTTTGCTGGACGAGATGGATGCCATCGTGGAACTGACGGGTCTGGGCGCCAAGAGCTATGGCGGTCCTTATAGTGCCTATCGCGCCGCCAAGGCCGCAGAACTGGCGGCGGCGGAAGAGGCGGTGACCCGTGCGCAGCGGGCGGTTGCGCATACGCAGGCGCAGGCGCAGCGGGCGGCGGAACGCAAGGCGCGCACGGACCGGCAGGGCAGGCAGCTTCGCGCAGCGGGCAGCCAGTCGAAACTGTTGCTCGATGCCGCCAAGGAGCGCAGCGAAGGCTCCGGCGGCTCGGCAGCGCGGCTGCGCGCGCGGCAGGGGCAGGAGGCGGAAGCCGCGCTGGAGGCCGCCCGCGCGGCGGTCGAGGTGCTTGAACCGCTGGTGATGGACATTCCGCCTTGCGGCCTGAGCGCCACGCGCCGTGTGCTGGAGGTTTCGCACCTTGGGTTCGGGTATCGCGCTGAGGCGCCCATCTTCAGGGACGTGTCGTTCTCTCTGCGCGGCCCTGAGCGGGTGGCGCTGGAGGGTGCGAATGGGGCGGGGAAATCGACCCTGCTGGCCTGTATCGCCGGGCAGCTTCAAGCGCAAAGCGGCGTTGTGACCCTTGGGGTGCCGACCGCGCTGATTGATCAGGATGTCGGTTTTCTGGACGCGGGCGAAACGGTGCGCGGCGCGCTGGCCCGGCTGGACCCACAGGCGAATGAGAACGACCGCCGCGCCACGCTCGCCCGCTTTCTGTTTCGCGGCGCGGATGCGGACCAGAAAATCGGCACCCTCAGCGGTGGGCAAAGGATGCGCGCCGGGCTCGCCTGCACGCTGGGCCACAGCCAGCCGCGCCAGCTTCTGCTGCTCGATGAGCCGAACAACCACCTCGATCTGGAGGCGGTCGAGACCTTGGAGGCAGCGCTCAATGCCTATGACGGGGCGATCCTCGTTGTGAGCCACGATCCGGCCTTTCTGGAGCGGATCGGGGTGACGCGACGCATTCGGCTTTAGGACCAATCGACATTCAGGATTCCCAAAGGGTGTGTTTGTGTGATTCATAGAGCCCCATATTGAGCAATCTGGGGGAGGTCACATGGCCAAAC
>PDWI01004477.1_pt1 | contig 18718 bp, 14 predicted proteins | sample 1430891 | NCBI WGS metagenome assembly PDWI01 (sample SAMN01162508, study PRJNA174530) | Oral metagenome, whole genome shotgun sequencing project. | biome: Marine environment; feature: Marine mammal; material: Swab sample of the gingival sulcus; isolation source: swab sample of gingival sulcus...
CAAAACAAAAGAGGTACTTAAAGAAGCCCTCTTAAACTACGACGGCACGCTAATCATCGTCTCACACGATCGTGATTTCTTGGACGGCTTGGTTACGAAAGTTTATGAGTTTGGCGGCGGAAAAGTCGTTGAACACTTAGAAGGCATTTACGAGTTTATGGAGAAAAAGAAACTCGAAAACCTCAAAGAATTAGAGAGAAATAAATAAATACAAAAAAATTATCCAATGAGAAAGATTGCTATTATTAAAGCCCGTTCAGGCTCAAAAGGACTACCTAATAAGAATGTTTTAATGGTTGATGGGAAGCCATTGATTGCTTATACTATTGAAGTTGCTTTAGAGGCAAATGTTTTCGATGATATTATCTTGACTACAGATTCACAAGAATACATTGATTTATTAGCTCATTATCCGATACGATTTCATAAACGTCCTAAACATCTAGCTCTTGACACTTCCACAGCATTTGAAGCTATGGAAGAATTACTACATCAAGACTATGGGCAATGTGACTATTTCGTTGAAATGCAAGTAACTTCACCTATTAGGACAGTGGAACAAGTTCGAGATATTTGCAAGACCTTTGAAGAAAATTACAATGATTTTGACTTTATGGCATCAATTACTGATGCTCATAAAATATCTGTATTTGTTAAGCCTCTTGACGAAAAGGGAACACTAAGACATTTCGAACTTGACCACAAAAAAGTTAATCGACAAAATTATGCTCCTGAATACTCTCCTAATGGTTCTTTTTTTGTTGCTAAAAGAAATGAGTATTTAGAGTATAAAAATTTTTATGGTCCAAGGAGTTTGGGCTATTATATGGATAAGAAATACTCTCTTGACATTGATGATAGAGATGATTTTGATTATTTCTATTATACAGTACAAGAGAAAAAAAGATTAGCTATTCTAAAGGAACAAGCATTAAGAGAAATAGAGCTTAAAGATAGTGAGTTCAAAAAAGAAGCAGATGTTACTCTTATTGGAGATGTTATTCTTGCTAAACATTCAAGAAAAACAGACATTGATATTCAAAACCTTGCAATTTTGAATATTGATATTGATACTTATCTCCAAGAAATAATAAATAAAGGTCTTATTGATAAACTATCCAATAAGATTATTATTTCTATAGGTATCAATGATTTAAGGAAGAAGATAAAAACTTTTGAAGAGCTTGTCTCTTTGCTCCTTAAGTTAGTAAAAGAAATTCAACAAATTAAGCCTGAAGCTAAAATCTACTACTTAGCTTGTTTGAAAACTCTATTTCGAGCGGACTGTGATAATAAAGAGATTGAGCAATACAATGAAAGAATGGCGAATGAACTAAAAGATTCTTTGGTCTCATTTATTGATTTAAATCCATTCTTTTGTGATAAATATGGAAAGCTATCACAAAAGTATACAGATGATGGTCTAAATCTTAATACAGAAGGTTATAGATTATTAGAAACAACTCTAACGAGTAAAATATCAAGCTAATGAATTTAATTATATGTTATACTAATCTTCAGATACTTATTGCTCAACGTATCATAGAGCTTTATCCCAATGAAGAGTTCTATGGTTTATTATATACACATAAAAATAGTAGTAAGAATGAGTATTATGCAAAACAACTAAAAGCAAAATGTACTAAGTTAGAGGTTATTTATATTGAGGATTTACAAGGTTCAAAATTAAAGTCTAATTACAAACGATTGTTATTGTTTTTTAAACATTGTTGGGTTCCTAAATTTGATAAGATATTTATTGCCAGTATTGATATTTGTGATATTCATCTATGTTTACACAGAATGTCTCAAGCAGAAGTTATAACTTATGACGATGGATCTTTAAATCTTAACCCTGTAGCATTTAATAAGATTTTGGGATATAGCAAGGGAAGTTTGCTCTATAGGTTGTTAAACCGTTTTTTTGGTGTTCCATCGTTTCGAGACTTATTAAAGAGAAAAACAAAACATTATACAATATATAAGGCTCCAAATGTAATGGGAAAGGCTACTTTTATTCACTTATTTCCTATTCACTTGTTTGACTCTAAAGATGTTAGTATTCAAAATATTAAGAGAATTTTGCTTGGACAACCTTTTTATAAGTTTGGAGGTTTTGAAAAAGAGCAATATGCTAAAACAACAAATGCTGTCATTGAAAGATTTGCTATAGACTATTACTATCCTCATCCAAGAGAAGATTTTCAAATAGATGGTCTTATTTATATTGACTCTCCTTATCTTTTTGAGGATTATCTTTTTCAAGAAATAAAGAAAAATCCAAATACTAAATTTGAAGTCTATAGTTATTGTTCTTCTGTTTTATTAAACTTAGCAGAATTAAAAAGCAAACAATTATCTATGACAGCTATTCGTCCATCTTTAATGCCCAAGGAATTGCTCCCTACTTATGACTCTATTGCTTCCCTTGGTATTAAAATTGAGGACTTGGACTGTTAAAAATGTTTTCGTCTTTATCTCATAATAAGTTTGTAACCATAAAAGACAGGTGTTGCTTTCATTTGCCTCCTTCCAAAAGCTTAATGGCACGGAGGCTGGTTTTGCAAGTTTTAGAAGGGGATGATTTATCTAAGTCCTCTGAGAGCAAACAAAAACATTTGCCTGAGGATATTCAATATCTACAGCAAGCTTTAATCGACTTTGTAGAGGGAAGAGCAGAGATTTGTGTTGGAGAGTCTGGGACGGCTATGCGATTGATGACAGCCTTTTTAGCCTTTAAGGTTAAGCAAAAAACTAAACTCTACGGTTTAGGTAGACAACATAAGCGTCCAATTTCCTCTCTTGTCGATGCACTTCGCCTATTAGGAGCAAAAATTGAGTATCTCGAAGACGACGGCTTCCCCCCCTTGTTATTTACTCCTTCAGAATTTTGTCCTAGAACAATAAATCTAGATGCCTCACAAAGCTCCCAATATCTCAGTGCTTTGCTTTTACTTGCCCCAATAGTAAATAAGGGAGATTTTATTATTGATACCCGAAAACATCAAATTGTTTCTACACCTTATGCTTTTATGACAATGGCAGTTTTAGATGAATTTGGTTATCACTGGCACGAAGAAAATGGTGTTTTTTCTTATCTAGGAAAACAAGAAAACAAACAGCAAGAAAGACATTATGAGGCTGATTGGACTGCAGCTTCATATGCTTACGAAATATGCTCAACACTTGAGGAAGGCTCTCAAATTTCTTTACCCAACCTATCCCTACCCTCATTGCAAGGAGATTCTAAACATTTACCTAGTTTTTTTGAACAATTTGGAGTGCACACTGCAAAACTTGATAAAGATAACATTCTACTAAGCAAGGAAAAAGTTCAAATATCGAAAAAGGCTATCTTCTTAAACTGCTCTAATTGTCCAGACTTAGTACCGACTTTCGTTGCAACTTGTATTATACACGCCAAGGCTTTTTGCTTTGATGGTGTTGGACATTTGACTATTAAAGAGAGTAACCGATTAGAAGTATTGAAAAGAGAATGTGCCAAAATTGGGGCTAAACTTATAATAGGAACTGGGACACTCTCTTGGGATGGAATCTACACGCCACTCCCCTCTTCGAAAGTGATACTTAATCCAGAGGGAGATCATCGTATGGCAATGGCTCTTGCTCCTATGATGTCTAAACTTAGCAAAAATGGCTTTATCATTGAAAATACAGAAGTCGTTGATAAGAGTTTTCCTAATTATTGGGATAATCTTAGTATCTTTGGCTATTCAGTTAATAAGTTAGATTAAGAATTATGAATATAATGTGGGCAATAATTGCCTTATCAGGATTAGGATTAGTTACAGCTATCATAGCTTTTTTTCAATCAAAAAAAGGGAGTTATGATGATGAAGTAACAAGTACCCAAGAAGAAGAGCAAGTAAAAGTTTCTTCTGGAGCTTGCTGTGGAATGCATAGCACTTGTGAGAAGGATAGCTTACTCGCAGCAATTAGTTCTGAAATCGTTTACTATGATGATGAAGAGCTTGATCGATATAAAGGGACAGATTCCAATGCCTACTCCGAAGATTCTATTAACGAATTTAGAGAAATTCTCTTTACTCTGCAAGATGATGATGTTGCAGGCTGGGTTAGGAGTCTACAACTTCGAGAGATTGAAATACCAGACACGCTCAAACCTGAAATTTATTTAATTGTTGGAGAAAAGAGAATTGCACACTCCAAAGAAGCTGTCTAGCTAAATATCATAATGATAGAGTTTCTGAAACTCGAAAGACTTTAGTTAATTATGAAAAGCTCTAAAACTAGCATAAACTCATTAATATATAAGGGTACTAGCCTTTTTGTTCTTATGCTTGTTCTTGGAGCTTTTATGTTTTCTTGCTCTGTCAAGAAGAATAACTCCTTTACCCGTTCCTACCATAATCTTACGACCCGTTATAATGTATATTATAATGGGCTACAAGCATTCCAAAAATCTTATGATAGTAGTCTAGAGGCATTAGAAGAAAGTTATATTGACCTAATTCCTTTTTCTCCAATTTACTATAAATCTCATAGTGAAGAGGCTTTAGGCACATTCCAAAAAGCGATTGATAAAGCTGAAAAAGCTATTCAAGAGCATAGTATTAGACAGAAACCTAAACGAGTACGAGGGTGGAAAAAAGACCCTAAAGCTGTAGCAATGCAGAAAAAAAAGGAGTATAATTCTTACCTAAAACACGCTTGGTTTCTTCTAGGAAAGGCTCAGTACTATAATGGGGAGTTCAATAAATCTCTTAGTACCTTTGCTTATATCGCCAACCTTTATAAAAGTAATGAAGTACTTTATACTCGCTCCATCCTTTGGCAAATTCGAGTTCTAACTCTACTAGAGCGAACAAGTGAAGCCAAGGAACTAATTAAATCCTTGGCTCTAAATATTTCTCCTCAAACACTAAAGATATTAGAGGGACTTTACGCCAAAGCCCTAACAGAATATGCCCTACAAAGAAAAGACTATCAAGCAGCACTCACTCATCTACCTCTAAGCATCAAACATACAAAAAATAAGGTACAGAAGGCTCGTCTATACTATCTGATGGGACAACTATACTCAATAGATAGCATTCAGCTCAAGAATAAAGAAAAAGCATATAAGTCTTTCTCTAAAGTTCTAAGACTTAATCCTCCCCATAATCTAGACTTTGCAGCTCGTTTACGACAATCAGAACTAAATCCCAAAGGCATAAATCAGAATATTCGCCAATTAAGACGAATGAGCAAGAAGCATCGCTATCAAAAAAACTTAGATCAAATTTACTATGCCTTAGGCAATAGCTATTTATCTGTAAAAGATACGACTAATGCATTAAAATACTATCACCTAGGAGTAGATAGTAGTCAAATAAAAAAGTATGACTACCTCCTTAATTTAATGTCTTTAGGAGCCATCTATTTAAGCCAAGAAAGGTGGATTAAAGCCCAAGCTCCCATCAATCAAGTTGCTACTGGGCTAAGTAATATTCATAAAGACTACAACTACTATCAACACCTATCTAAGGGCTTAGATAGCCTTATTATTCCTGCTAAAATCATATATGAGCAAGACAGTCTATTACGTTTAGCTAAGATGTCTGAGCAAGAACGCAATGCTATTATTGATAAGAAAATAAAAGAAAGAAAGAAGACGGAGTTAGCTAAACGTAAACAAGCCTATCAGGAGGAGAATTTCAGCAATTCAGGGTTCAACACTTCAAATAGCTCTAATATAGTAAATGACCCAATGAATAGCTTTGCAAAAGGAAAGTTCTATTTCTATAATAAAGACTTGCTTACTCGAGGTCGTAGAGAGTTCCATCTCAAGTGGGGAAAGCGGAAACTAGAAGATTTCTGGAATTTACGCAAGAAACCAGTAAATATAAGTTCTTCTACTCCTGATACTCTTCGACAAAATCAGAAGCTAGATAGCTTAAACACAAGCAATAAGGAAAATACAGAAATAGATTTGTCAATAGCTCAAAATCCTCTTGAACGTTCGTTCTATTTAGCTAATATTCCTTTCTCTAATGAAGCCAAGAAACAAGCTAAAGAAGCTATTAGACTAGCAATGCTTGATGAAGCCCGTATTCTAAGAGATAAACTAGATTTATTAGAACAGGCCTACCGACTATATAAAAAATATACAATGCTCTTCCCTAAGTCAAAGGAAATGGAGCAAGTTCTTTATGCTTCTTACCTTTTAGCGCTTCGCCTCAATCGCCTTAGTGAAGCAGAGGGTTACCGTCTTGCCTATTTACGAAATTATCCTCAAACAAAGCTAGCTTCCAAACTTGCAGATAAGCATTATCTGATTAATCTTAGTAAAACAGAAAAAGTTGTACAAGCCTATTACTCCGAAGCCTACAAAGCTTACCTTGCTTCTAATGCTCAGCAAGTAGAACATCTTTACCAAAAAATTAAAGCAGAATACCCGAAGTCAGAACTATATGCTCGATTTGTCTTCCTCTCAGCTATGGCAAAAGTTATAAATGGAGAACAAGCAGATTTTCAGGAACGTCTTGAAGAGCTAGAGGGACTAAATTTAGATAAAAGTGTACGGAACCTAGCAAGCTCTATGCTTAGCGAAGTAAAGCAAGGACGTTTGATTGTGGCAACTTCTCCAACAAACTACAATACTTCTGCTCAAAATAATGGAATAAACAAGGCAAAAGAGTCGAATAACCACAACTTTACTCTCCCTGAGGCGACTAATAAGCTATCAATCCTCCTCCTTATTCCTAAAAAGAGTCTTTCTGAAGCTGAGCTAATCTATTATGTTAGTCTGTATAATTTTGTTCACTATACTCAGAGCAAACTAAACTTAAGAAACCTCTCATCAGCAGAGTTTTCAGCATTACTAATAAGTGAATTTAGAACTATAGAAGAAGCACAGACCTACATCAATAAGCTACAAGAGAACAAAGATTTAGAAAAGCTTGGAACATCTATTTACAGCTTTATATCCAGAGATAATAGCAGTAAAATACAATCCTTATCTGATTATAGAAGCTACTTACTATTTTTAAGCAGTAAGCAAAATAGTCCTAAAATTAAAGAAAAGCTAAATTACTTAAGCAATCCTCCAAAAAAAGAAGTAACTCAAGCAAAATCTCTGCTAACGACAAAAGAGAATAACAGCTCAAGCATCGAAAATGTCCGAGGTAATAAATCTAATCAAAAATCTATTTCCTATGAAGAAATGGAGGCTATTGCTAAGGCTAGAGATAAAGCTCGTAAAGAAAAGCTTAAAGCTAGAGATAAAGAACGTAAAGCCAAAAGACTCAAACGCAAAGCTAAGCAGAAAAAATAGAACGTTTTCGTCAAGCCCAACGAGTAGAGTAAGCTTGCTTAATCTCTGCCGTGGTGAGAAAACAACTAATGAAATGAACGAATGTGTTGAGTTTTTCACGGAATAAACTGGAGTTCCTTCGGGAATAAACTGGAGTTCCTTCGGGGAGAAACTCTATAAATATCTTAACAAGTTTCAAGTTTTTTAGACAAAACTCTTCTTACTTCCTTGAAAATCATTAAATTTGTGTCTAATAACAATTAAAATTCGTTGCCTTAGGCAAAGTATATGAATAATATAATTTATTGGCTACACGCTAATATAGTGGAAGCCTCAATGACGCAAACAATACTTGCAATAACTTTGGTTGCAGGAATTGGTTTGCTTTTTGCTAAAATTAAATTTGGCAAAGTTTCTCTAGGTGTTACCTTCGTCTTTTTTGTTGGTATATTAATTGCTCAGATGGGCGTTCAGGTTGATGAAGAGGTTATTGCTTTCATTCAGAGTTTTGGTTTAGTTCTCTTTGTCTATGCTCTCGGAGTTGAAGTTGGGCCTTCTTTTTTTCCATCATTAAGAAGTAAAGGCTTATTCTATAATATCTATGCCTTAATAATGATAAGTCTAACTTATATCTTGATTATAAGTCTACATTTCCTTACGAATATACCAATGCCTAATATGCTGGGCATAATGTCTGGAGCTGTAACTAACACTCCTGTTCTTGCAGCAGTTCAGAGTACACTAAGGAGTATATATCCCGATAATATAAAACTACTTGCTGACGCAGCAATGGCAACAGCAGTAACATACCCTCTTGGTGTTGTAGGTGTTATCCTTGCACTCATATGTTTATCATTTATCAAACCCAAGAAAGAGCATAAACATGCCCACGACTTTAAGAATGCTTATATAGCAGAGTTTGAAGTATCTAACCCTGCTATACTAGACTGCACAGTCAAAGATCTTGTGCAGAGAATTCATAAATACATCATTATTTCTCGTATTTGGAGAGGAGAGAAAGAAGAACTCATTATCCCAACCTCAGAAACGAAGATAGGTAAAGGCGATCATATCTTAGTCCTTTGTCACGAAGAAGATCTTGAGATACTAACCCATTTCTTTGGAAAACGTAACGATAGACGAGATTGGAATAGCAGTGATGTTGATTGGGATAAGCTCGACACTTATCTAAACTCCAAACGGGTTATTATAACTAATCCTAAAATTAATGGAGTAAAACTCTCTTCTCTCAAATTAAGGAATAGATTTGGAATTAATATAACTCGTATTGATAGAGCTGGGATTGAGCTACTTGCAGAACCAGACCTATACCTTCAGCTTGGAGATAGACTTACGATAGTAGGAGAAACTCAGGCTTTATCTCAGACTACTGAAATCTTAGGGAATTCCATAAAAACCCTATATAAGCCTCGCTTGGTGAGTTTCTTTTTTGGGATTTTCTTTGGTTGTTTATTAGGCTTAATTCCTTTCTCTCTTCCATTTATGACAATGCCTATTCGTCTAGGTTTAGCTGGAGGACCAATTGTTGTAGGAATCTTGATGGGAGCTTTTGGTCCCCGTCTACATATCAGTACCTATCTAACCAATAGTGCAACCCAACTCCTGAAACAGTTAGGTTTAGTCATTTATTTGGCAGCTCTAGGTCTTTCAAGTGGAGGAAATTTTTTAGACACTTTACTCAACGGAGATGGAGTCTTATGGCTAATGATTGGCTTTCTTATAACAATCCTCCCCACCCTCTTGACTGGTTGGTTATGTATTCGCCTTTTCGGGCATTCGTATGCCGACACCTCAGGAGTCCTTTGTGGCACAATGGCAAACCCATTTGCAATGGATTACGCAGAAGAGCAGACACAATCTCGCCGTGTTTCGGTTGCTTATGCAACTGTTTATCCAGTAGCAATGTTCTTTCGTATTATTACTGCACAAATGATACTTCTATTTTTCATATAATACAGAGAAAGCAAATCAAACTTAGCTCCCACAAATAAACAGACTAAAATCTAGAGTTATCTAGCATAATTCGGAGATTTTAACTCTAGAAAAATAAGCTAAATTATTGCTATTCAATAAAACTTACTAGTCAATTAAAAGCTTATATCGGCAATACCAGAGAATGATATTGCCGATATTTTTTACTCTAACAATACTCTCCTAAAATCTTCAAGTAGGGAGACTTTTGTCTCCAACATAAGAGACTACAGTCTCCTACGTGAGAGATTTTAGTCTTCTAACTAGGAGATTTTCGTCTCCATTATAGGAGATTTTTGTTACCTACGATACTAATTCTATTTTTGTGGGATAGTAATGAAACTAATTAAACAAAAATAGCAGACTTATATATACAAAAAAATAAAACGGGAGTAGCAAAACTTTCATTTTGCTACTCCCGTTTGAGGAAGGGAAGGGATTCGAACCCTCGAAACGCTTTTGACGTTTACACACTTTCCAGGCGTGCCTCTTCAACCACTCGAGCACCCTTCCTTAATTATGTACTAAAAACGTCCTCGCACTGACTTAGAAGATACTTGTTTTGATTTTTTAGAACTTTTCTTTGTCTTCTTGGACTTCTTTCTTTGCTTCTTAGACTTTTTTCCCTTCTTAATCCGTTTATCACGGCTGTTTTCCTTATTTACCTCTTGTGATAATGTATTATCTTCACGCTCAGTTCCAGCTTTAAGCTTCATCGTCGGAGAACAAGCAAAGGACTTGGTCTTAATCGATTTCAGCTCTTGCTCAATGCTATCTCGCTTAGACTGAATAGAATCAAGACCAACCTGCTGAATTAAAGACTTATTTAGCAAATTCTTTACTTTGACAATATCCCCTTTGTACATACGCATTGTGAAGAAATCATCTAGACTTGCTTCTGCTAGGTTATTATGGTTGTCAAGCATAACTAAGTCCGTATTGATATAGGGACGAAGCTTATCATAAGGTAACCAAAAAAGAGGATAAGTTAGGTCTTGATAATCAGCCGAAGAAAACATAACAGGACATACGGATTCAATATTCACATTAAACTCAGACTTTGCCTGATCAAAATACCAAACTTCCTTAATATAATAAGCCCTAACCTCCGATGCTGGAATATCATTATCTTCAACTTCTAAGAACTTATTAGCACCACGTCCCCCTACTTTATAAGGTATTTCAAAACGCTCTAGGAATGCCTTAAAGTCAAGCTTATGAGCATCATCATATAGTTCCACACCATCAAGATATTCATAAGCAGTTAGTTCCTTATTCTTAAGTAGCTTAAAGATTTGAGCAAATAAGTTTCCTTTTCCATTATTCCCAGTATAATAAAGAGCTGCGTTCTCTTCTTGGTTTAGGTCAAGAAAACGATAAATAACCTTTTCCCAACGACGATGCTCGGCATTAGGTTTTAAGTTTAAGCCTTGATTTATTGCTCTCCTAGATAAATTCAGAGTTGCGTCTTCTTTAACGACCTTCCTCTTTGCCCCACGTCGTACTGTAACGTTTTGAGCTGAAAGACTTAATGTCCCTAGAAAACCGATTATAAATAAAGCTCTTCTTAACTGTAATTTCACAAACATATCTTTACTTTATGATTAGTTCTAATGATGGAATACGACGTTCAATGCCGTCAGCTCCACGAGCTGTTATTCCTGTTATAAAAAGACGTTTCCCTCGTCTTGTATTACGTATCTTGTCTAACTGGCGAGATGAAAATTTAGCTCCTCTAGAAATTTCAGGGATAGCATTCCCCATTGAATCATAAGAGATTAATTGGAATTTAATCACTTCATAGGCAAAATCAACTAAACTATCGTCAATAGCAGCCTTCACCCCTCCTGCTTTAATGAGTTCTCTTTTGCTAATACGCCCTCCCTTAAAACGCTTAGGTTTACCATTAGCAGTAACTAAGGCAATATAAGGCGAAGGATCTGGCAAAGCTCGTACCCTAAGCTCCGACTGTCCCATTAGAGTATTTTTTCCATTAGCCAACTTAGCATAAACGGAAACTTTCACTTTTTCTCCAACCTTAGTAGGCTTCACAAGCCAAAAATTACCTTTGCGAACAAGCGTTCCACTACCAGTTAGTGTTGCCGAAACTTGTGACATTGGGACTCCAGGCACGGTAATCTTTAACTCATTATTGATACCAGCATAGAGGACATTCATCAGCGTTGGAGCAACGCTTACCATAGGTTCAATAACACGATAGTTACTTTTAAATGGAGTACGCTGAACCTCTCCCGAAGGAGCTTTAGCATCAATATAACCTTGTACTGTAAATTCCCCTAGTTTATTTGTCTTAGCTGTATAGTTACCCTTTGCTTCTTTGGGGAGCGTTCCTCCATTAACAAAAATATCAGGACTCTGAGTACTATCGATACTGCTGAGAATAATTTGAGCTTTGTAAGGCGTACCTCTAAGTACCACTTTCGATTCTGGAACAACGAGTGCCGAGAGTTTATTTACTCTGATATCGCCAGCATCAATCTGCTTCATTAAAGAGGAATAAACATAGCCTTCTGTATAACGAAGGTCTGCTTGCATTTTTGTCAAGAGAGTAATCGCAGAGGCTGAAGGCATTCCTCCAAATGTTTGCTCTTCCCAGCTAATCCTTTCCTTATCTTTAGTGGATTTTGTTTCAAAGAGAGCAAGAAGTGTTTCTTTTGCTTGAGAATTAGGCAAAAGGCTATCTAATAGTTCTGAATAAGTATTAATTTTATTTTTGAGAACTTGCCCTCTTTTAGCAAGGGGATTAAGCATAACCTCATCAGAAGCTCCTAAATAGTCTTGCTTCTCCAAGCTATCAACATTAGCATCATCTCCATCCGTAGCTCGTGCAATCTCAACTTTTAGATATTGAATATACTTGAATAAACTATCTGTTTTAGAACTAAGATTTTGCCCCTTTTGATACCAAACGCCAACCTTCGTAGGATTAGCTTGATAAGCCAGCCTCATTTCACCTCTAAGAAGCTCATTTTGTATCTCTGTCGAAGCAATAGACAGTTTGAGAGATTGCTCTACTTTGGCAAATCCATCTAAGACTTCAGATGATACGTTTAATGCTAGCATTGCGATGAACACAATGTACATCAAATTAATCATCTTTTGCCTATTGGCATTCCCCGAATTTATAGCCATAGCTTAGCTGTTTGTTGTTTCTGTCCCTTGCATTGGTCTTGTCGCCATATTGACAGTCATCGCCTCTAGCATACGTGCGTAAACTTGGTTAAGCTCTCCAAGTTGCTGAGCCAAACGCTCATTTTCTTGACGAAAACTCTCACTATCTACCACAGAAGATGAATACATTGATGAAATCTTATGTAAACCTGTATTTATTTGGTCAATAGCATCAATCTGACTACTGATATGCTTGAGTTGGATTTCATAAATCGTATTAAGTCCCGAAACGTTACGAGCCAAATCCTCAACACCCGAAAGATACTTTTCAGTTCCTTTATTAATACTATCATAATCTTTTGTGATAGCTTCATAACTCTGTAGCATTTCACTAGTATTTGCTCCAATACTAGCTAAGCGAGTTGCAGCAGAACTAAGCTGACGGATACTCTCTGATAGTTGCTCAAGCTCTGCCTCGGGCAAGATATGAGATGCAAGAGAACTAACACGACCCGAAGATGAACTTGAAGCTGTTGCTCCCCCTCCTGTCATAGGATAATCAGCACTAACTTGTCCTCCCTGCCTTTTCTCTTCCATATAGCGACGCTTAGCCTCTATCTGTTCCTTATCAAGAGGATTCTTAGAGTTGAGTTCAGGGAAAACTTCTTCCCAGTTATAATCATTTGCAGGCTTCTCAAACCCCGAAATAAAGAATATCGAGAACTCTGTCATCATACCGACGAATAGAATTTCGTCAGCAAAAGGATAGTGTGAAATTTTAAATAAAGCACCTAGAATAACAACGGCAGCCCCCCAAGAGTACACAAGGTTAAGAATTCTCTTGCCTCTATCACTGGCAAGAAACATCTCCAATGAGTTTTTATATCTTCTATATCTAGTCATAATCTTCTGCTTATTACTTAAAACTTATTGCCGTACGCACACAACGAAATCCAATATAAGAGTGTGCCCTATCCTGATAGTCTTTGCTTCGACTTGTTGAGCGAATATAGCGAGCAACATCTTTCCAAGAACCTCCCTTAATAACCTTTAGAGTCTTCTGATGTGGGTCTAAGAAAGAAGCCCAATAACTATATTCTGGATTTATATCATCCATTAATTTTTGACCAGAATAGCTCCACGCTGTACTTGTCCACTCTGCTACATTTCCAGCCATATCGAAAAGTCCAAAGTTATTAGGAGAGAAAGAACAAACTTGCGAAGTAATCAAATATTTATCTGCCGTATAATCCCCCTCTGCTGGCTTAAAATTACCTAAATAGCAAGCTTCGTCGTTCTCCAAGTCTTCACTATTCCAAGGATAAACGTTATTAGAATTTCCTGCTCGTGCAGCATATTCCCACTCAGCCTCCGTTGGTAAACGAAAAACTTCTACTACTTGACCTTTAGGCAATTTTGTTCCCTTGAGATAAAAATCTGTACGCCAAGCACAGAAAGCATTTGCTTGTTCCCAAGAAACACCAACGACGGGATAATCATCATACCCAGGGTGATTAAAGTAGAGCTTGGTGTAGGTTTCGTTCGTTGAGTTCGGAAAATCATTTACCCAGCATACTTCATCTGGATAAATTGGCACAATATAAGTCGAGATAAAATCATATTCACTTTTTAGTTCTCGGGTCAGCGTTTCCCTATGCACTAAACCAGATTGATCAACCCAAGCAGTGTCTTTACTAATCATTACAGGTTTTTCAAATTTCTGCTCCCACTTTTCATTCCCCTTAGGTTGATGAAGAAGATTTCGGTATAGGGACGCTAAACGATAATTATACTCCTCATAGCGATAGAGCATCTGCTTAGGATCTAGGCTCTTCTTTCCTGTTGCAGGATTAGTATAATAAACGCTATTAATTGCTCTTAACTCATCATCATTTGCCTGCCTTTCTGTAGGAATTGGCTTTGACCAATCAAGATATGGTTTTATTGGCTCACCATACTTATCCTCTGTAATGCGATAACTATCATCTCCTCCATAGGCTGGGTCAGCTAAACGCTCTCGAATGATAGAATCTCTTACATAATGAACAAACTGACGATACTGAGCATTAGTAACCTCGTGCTTATCCATCCAAAAAGCCCCAACGGACACTGGGCGAACAAAAGGTCTTTGTCCCCAAAGTGAATCGCTTGCTTGTTCCCCAAGTAAGATATGCCCCTCTGGTACTTTAACCATCCCATAAGGAGCAGGCTCATTCCAGCTAGCTAGACGTATCCCTGTAACTTCCCCTCCGATAGCACTACGAGATGCTCCACAAGCTACAAGAGAGAAAAAAATTCCCAAAATAAATATTGCTTGTACTAATATCTTTTTATTCATTACACTACATAAATTACTAAAGTAGTCTAATACTTTTATAGACTCCCTTTTTATTTTTTCCTAAGTTAATCGGCACAGAATAAGTTAAAACAACTTCGTGTGTACCAAACGTTCCTTGTCCCAATTCTGACGTTGGGTATTCAAACTGATAAAGCAACTTAGCTTTACCAAAGTTCATCCCCAAGCTAATGCCCCAAGCATTATTCAAGCGATACATTGCTCCTAGATGAAAGCGATTATTATAAGCAAAGTCTACCCTTGTATCCAAACGGTATAACAAATCTTCATTCAGAGAAGCAAAAATAGACGGCTTACAAGTTATTAACGTATTTTTTAGCGAAAAATTATATCCCAAATATAAATTATAACTCCTTGAGCTATGACGTTGGTAGTTTGTTCCTAATAAAATGGAGCTTGCAAATAAATTACGAAGCCCCAAACCAAGATCTAATCGCCTATATGTCAAGCCTAAACCAATTTGAGCATCAAAGCCTTTCCCTGACACTTCACTCGTTGGGATTGCTTCATCTGTTTTGGACATTCCTTCCCCTGCTGAAGGGATGTAAACCTTATCTCCCTCAAAGATAGATGAAATCAAGGAAAAGCCCAAACCAAATTTTAATCTTAAATTCTTTCCGAGCTGAATTTGACTAGCAAGAAGTCCTGTTAGTTCATTATCCTTAAAAAGCCCAAAGGAATGTGTCTGTAATCTAAACCCTCCATAGTGAACACCCCCAAACAATTCGAACGGAGTATCTGCCATTATCAAAAAACTTTTACTAGCATCACTCACGCCCTCCAACTGTCGATTATGCACTAAGGTCAGATTTAGGTCTTTCCCTTGAGCTATTGCTGAGGGATTGTAATAAGAAGCTAAAGTCGGATATTGCCCTAATGTTAAATCTATTTGAGCAAAAACCTTCTGAGTTATCCCTAAAAAGGATAACAGCAGAAGGCTTAATAGAATACGTTTAGCAGAGTTAAACATAGGCTAAACGGATTAAGAGTTCATAACTATGAACTAATACTCCTCTTCATCAAAGAAGAAGTCTTCTTCACTTGGATAGTCTGGCCAAATATCTTCAATTGATTCATACATTTCACCCTCATCCTCAATGTCCTGAAGATTTTCAATTACTTCGACAGGAGCTCCTGAACGCTGAGCATAGTCAATAAGTTCATCTTTCGTTGCTGGCCAAGGTGCATCTTCAAGCTTAGATGCTAGTTCTAGTGTCCAATACATAACTATTATTTTTTTATTGATATAAAATTGGCTACAAAATTATATTTTTTTTTGAATAATCCAAACATTAAAGACCTTTTTTTCTAGAAACATCTAGTTTAACATCTTTATTTTCACTCGTGTCCTAAATAGACTTTCAATCTTCTAGTTATCTCATCTATACACGATAAGTTGTCTGAGGACAAAATTTCCCCTTCAAGATGAAGGGGTGGCATCAAGGGAGCAAAGCGACCACAGATGACGGGGTAGTATGACCTTTCAACGAAATCCGTAAGTTGCTTGTTTACATAAGACTACCCCGTCCACTCGCTTACGCTCGTGTCCACCCCTTCATCTTGAAGGGGAAACTTTTTATCTAAAAAAAAGGATTACTAATTAAAGCTAAAATTTATTTAGGACACGAGTGCTTTATTTTTGGGAAACAGAAGTTCTAGGCAAGGTTTTATCTTAAATCTCATTTTATAAATTTCAGCAAGAGATACAATATAAAAAGTTGTTTTTGCGTTATATTGTCAGTAAAACAAATAAAAGAATTAACGATATGAAGAAATTATTGAACACCCTGACCACAGGTGTTGCATTAGTGGTCGTAAGTATTACTGCTTCTGTCGGAACAGTTTACGTTCTAGACAAGAACAAAACAATTAAGGAAGAACAGCTTAGTCCAAAAGTAACAAATCTTAATCCAGATAATGGCTATGGCTTCCAAGAAACGAACTTTGACAATACAAACTATGGGGCAAGCAAACCTGATTTAATCGCTGCTGCAGAAAGTTCGGTTCGTGCCGTTGTCCATATACGTGTCGAAGCTGAACGTCAGGTCAGAGGACAAGCAGGAATGATTGACCCTTTTGACTTTTTCTTTGGTGGAGGTCGAGGGGCTCAACAAATGCAGTCTAGACCGGTTGTTGGCTTTGGTTCTGGTGTTATTATTAGCTCTGATGGCTATATTATGACCAATAACCACGTTGTTGATTCTAGTGATAAGATTAGTGTAACACTAAATGATAACCGAACACTTCCTGCTAAATTAATTGGGACAGACCCAACTTCAGATATTGCTCTAATTAAGATTGAGGGCAAAAACTTCCCAACAATCCCATTCGGGGACTCTGACAACTTACGCCTTGGTCAGTGGGTTCTTGCAGTAGGAAACCCTTTTAACTTGACGGGAACGGTAACAGCTGGAATTGTTAGTGCTAAGAGTCGTAGTACAGCAAAGAACTCATCTGGAGGCTTGAAAGTAGAAGCATTTATTCAGACAGACGCTGCCGTAAACAAAGGTAATAGTGGTGGAGCTTTGGTTAATGCCAAGGGTGAACTGATTGGTATCAATACAATGATTTATTCGGAAACTGGGAACTATGCTGGTTATTCTTTTGCTGTTCCTATTAATCTCGCGGCTAAGATTGTTGCAGACATCAAACAGTTTGGTTCTGTTCAACGTGCTTTACTGGGCATTAAGGGAGGTGATGTAAACGCAGAACTTAGTAAAGAGAAAGACCTGAAGGTTAATCAAGGAGTTTATGTTGCAGGATTTGCAGAGATTAGTGCAGCTCTAGCTGCTGGTGTCGAAGAAGGGGACGTTATCGTAGCCATCAACGACCATCGTGTGAAGACATTTGCAGAGCTACAAGAACAGATTGGACGTTATCGCCCAGGAGATAAGGTTAAGGTTGAGGTTAATCGTAAGGGTACAAAGAAAAGTTTTACCGTAACCCTAAAGAACCAAGAAGGAGGAAAAGGAGTCCTAAAGATTGAAAAGATTAATAGTCGTCTAGGGGCAAAACTAAACAAACTAGAGGCAAAACAAATGCATTCTTATGGATTGTCTTATGGCATCAAGGTTGAGAAACTATCCAAAGGTGCTCTTAGAGATGCAGGTATCAAAGAAGGCTTTATCATCTTAACAGCAAATGACCACCCTATTCGTTCTGTCGAGGATTTAGATAAGGTATTTAAAGCTCTCAAACAGCAAGGTGCTAAAACAATCTATCTAAGAGGTTTTTATCCTAGCACAGGCGATGTTGTCGGCTACCCTATTAGTATCAACTAAAACAGTAAACTTCTATAGCAAATCAACCCAAATGGAGGGGCAAATCTAAGATTTTGCCCCTCTGTTTATTTTTTGTCAGAATAAGACATCTAAATTCATCATAAAAAACACTTATATTTGCAGGAGATTTATGGTTATTTATTACTTATATTAAAAGATTAATTTATTATGAAAGAAAGAGATTTCAATTTTAGACCAGAGCTTCTTAACCAAGGCCTTAGTTACTGTAGCAAAGAGGATTGTTCAGTCAAAGGGCAATGTTTGCATTACTTAGCTTTTGAAAACGACAAAGACTTTATGGAGGGCTACTTCATCAACCCTCGTAAGGTGCAAGGTAATGCTAAATGCTCGAAGTTTCTGAGCAATGAAGTGCAAAAGGTTGGGCGAGGTTTCCGTCGGGCTTTAGCAATGATTCCAAAAGGAAAAATTACACAAATTCGGAGCGATATGCAGAGTGCTTTGGGCTGTTGCTACACAATTTATTATGATTATGCCAATGGCAAGAAGCAACTGACACCTCAAACGATGAAAATTATTCAGCAAGTTTTTCAAACCTATGGCATACCCTCTGAGAAGGTTTTCGACACTTACGAGGAAACATATGCCTTAGAATAGAAGCTTCATCGCTGTAAAAGAAAAAGGTATCGGCTACGCTTGTAATAACGTAGCCGATACCTTTTT
>PDWI01011485.1_pt1 | contig 18714 bp, 11 predicted proteins | sample 1430891 | NCBI WGS metagenome assembly PDWI01 (sample SAMN01162508, study PRJNA174530) | Oral metagenome, whole genome shotgun sequencing project. | biome: Marine environment; feature: Marine mammal; material: Swab sample of the gingival sulcus; isolation source: swab sample of gingival sulcus...
TTCTTTTTTGAAACGCTCTGCACCTTCGTAGGCTGATTGGTTGAATGATTTATCAAACTTACCACCCATATCGAAAATAACAGCTGGTTTGTAATCAGCAGCAACTGCCGAGCTTACAACCGCAGCAAGTAAAACAGGAATAAATTTTTTCATAACATTGTCCTCATTAAATTGTAGGGATAGTTACTTAACAAACTAATTTAGTTAAATTGAGTAACATAGCGACCATTTTAACGTACTTCATGCAATTTTCAAATAAGGAAAACTGACTTTATTGGTCGTCTTTTTCTATTGATTTTCTTTATGCTATTTATTCTATTGTTTTTTTATTTGATTTTGTCAGTGTTATAAGTCGATCAAATCTTGAATTTTTCTTTATAGTATAGTTGGTGTTTGTAAGGATTTTGCTATAATTATTAAGTCACTTAATCAAATTTTATCAACTATGGAGTAATACAATGAAAAAACATCATCATAGTCATACACATGATAATCAGGGGAGAATGACCTGTTCTTGTTCTAAAACACACACTGTTTCCCGCCATAAAGAGAGTGCCGATATGGGTTGTTGTCATCATTCTCATGCTGATGGTGCGGCTTCTCACACCGATAGTGGTGGAAGTTGTCATTCATATAACGATGACGATGATGAAGGCGGTGGGTGCTGTTCCCATGATCATCACGCAAATAATCCCTTCTCTCATTTACCCACTTATATACCGCCGCTAATTAGTTTTTCTTTACTATTGCTTGGACTGGCATTTACTTATCTTTTTGAATTTTCATTTTTCACAGGCATCGTACAATTTATTTGGTATGTTTTAGCCTATATTCCTGTTGGTTACCCTGTTTTATTAGCATCATTATCAGCATTTAAAGAAAATGATTATTTTAATGAATTTAGCTTAATGACAGTGGCGACACTGGGGGCATTTATTATTGGTGAATATCCCGAAGGCGTTGCCGTGATGTTGTTTTATAGCGTTGGTGAATTATTTCAGGAAAAAGCCGTCAAATCAGCCAGAAATAATATTAAAGCCTTACTCGATATTCGCCCAAATATTGCCCACGTGTTGCGTGATGGGCAATATGTAACGGTTAATCCTGAAACGGTATTGCTTGATGAGACTATTCAAGTCAAAGTAGGGGAAAGTATTCCATTAGACGGTATTTTACTGTCAGAAAAATCAGTCTTAGATACTTCGGCACTGACTGGGGAAAGCAAACCGAAAACCTACCGCCAAAATGAAATGGTAATGGCAGGAATGATCAATTTAGAAAATGTGATTGAAGTACAAGTAAAAACAGGCTTCCACAACAGTTCTATCGCGAGAATTTTATCGTTGGTACAAGATGCCTCCACCCGCAAATCGAAAACCGAATTATTAGTGCGACGACTGGCGAAAATTTACACGCCAATTGTTGCAGGGCTATCGGTATTGATTTGTTTGTTGCCTGCTTTATTTGTCAGTGATTATGTTTTTACTGAATGGTTTTATCGGGCGTTAATTTTCTTGGTCATTTCGTGTCCATGTGCTTTGGTTATTTCTATTCCTCTTGGCTATTTTGGTGGGCTTGGCTTGGCATCTAAAAATGGCTTATTGCTAAAAGGGGCAATGTTTTTAGACCAGTTGCCAAAAATCAATACTATCGCAATGGATAAAACAGGCACCGTCACCAAAGGCACATTTTCCATTGATGAAATTGTGGTCAATGAAGCTATCGGTATTGGAGAAACTGAGTTAATGACTTATTTAATGGCATTGGAAAAACAATCAAATCATCCGATTGCCACAGCAATTATGCAATATCCAATAACCGATAGCTTGTTGCCAGCAGTCACAGATGTCAAAGAAATTGCAGGCAAAGGTTTAATGGGAACCGTTGACGGTAAAATCTTATTAGCTGGTAATGAGAAGCTAATGCAACAATTTAATATTGATACACCGAATACAGAACAAATCGTCAATAGTTTGGTGTTGGTTGCCTTAGATAATCAGTTTATTGGTTATGTTACGATTGCCGATGAACTCAAAACCGATAGCAAGCAAGCGATTGCTGAATTACGAGAATTGGGTGTGAAAAAATTAGTGATGCTATCAGGCGATAAAGATAGCATTACGCAAAGTATTGCTGATGAGCTCGGGCTGGATAATGCAGAGGGCGATTTGCAACCAGAGGATAAACTCACGATTGTTGAGCAATTAAAAGCCTCAAATACCGATAGGGTGGTCGCCTTTGTTGGGGACGGTATCAATGATGCCCCAGTGCTTGCTGCGTCGGATATTGGTTTTGCAATGGGAGGATTGGGTAGTGATGTTGCGATTGAAACTGCTGATGTGGTTATTCAAAGTGATGAGTTATCCAAAATTGCCACAGCAATGCGTATTGGTCAAAAAACACAACGTGTGATTTGGCAAAATATCGCCCTTGCCTTTGGTGTAAAAGGTTTAGTATTATTACTTGGGGCTATCGGTATGGCAAATATGTGGGGGGCAGTTTTTGCTGATGTCGGTGTGGCATTGTTGGCGATTTTGAATGCGGTGCGATTACAGAAAATGTAAGTACGCAGTGATTATTTCTCCTTCCCTCTCTTTTTGAAAGGGGAGGTTTTTTTGTATTTGAAATACCGATAGCTTATTTTATAGTATAATTGCGAATTATTTTTATCTATTAATTACATTATGACAACACAATCAAAACGCTGGCAGGATATTTACCAAAATGAAATTGCCAAAGCAGGTTACCAGCCAGACAATGAACAATTATTAATCGTCGCACAATTTGCGAGAATACAAAGCGAACTGATGGCGGATAATTCTTCGCAGGGTGGTGAAAAAAAAGTAGGCTTGCTGTCACGTTTTTTCAAAACGGCAACTGCCAGCACCGATAGCTTGAATAATCGTGCGAATGGTTTGTATGTTTTTGGTAGTGTTGGACGGGGTAAAACTTTTTTAATGGATATGTTTTGTGAACATATCCCATACACTGTCAAGCGGTTGCACTTTCATCACTTTATGAAAGAAATTCACGATGAATTGAAAGCCATCAAAGACCAAGAAAATCCGTTAACTATCATTGCCAAAAACTTTGCCAATCATTATCGAATTTTGTGTTTAGATGAGTTTATGGTCACTGATATTACCGATGCGATGTTATTGTATGGACTATTAAAAAGCCTAACCGATAACGGCGTGTTGCTGATTACGACCACCAATATTGCACCTGATGATTTATATAAAGATGGGCTGCAACGGGCGAGGTTTTTACCTGCCATTGATTTAATTAAATCACATTGTGTGATTCACAAAATCGCTGATGGTCAGGATTTTCGTCGCGTGTGTTTGGAACGTCATCAACGTTTTTTCTCGCCGCTTAACACCGAAATTGAGCAAGAATTATGGCAAATCACAAATGAGCTCAGTGAACATTTATATCTTGAAAAGAATGGTGTGATTGAAATCAATCAACGTGAGATTCCTTTTGTGGCAAAATCTCAAGAAGTGATTTGGTTTAAATTTGCCGATATCTGCGAAGGCTATCGGTCACAAATGGATTATATTGAGCTGGCGAAACAATTTCACGTCATTATTGTGTCTGATATTCCAGTGTTAGATGAGTATAAAGAAGACGCTGCCCGCCGATTCTTACTCTTAATTGATGAATTATATGATAAACGTATTGACCTGATTCTATCCTCTGAATTACCGATAGAGGAGATTTATACGGGTAAAAAAATTGTGTTTGAGTTTGACCGATTACAATCTCGGCTATTTGAAATGCAAAGTAAAGAGTATGGAAAGTAACGGTTAATATCAAGTGAGTCTATGATATAAAAAATCATCCCTCGTTCTAAAGAGGGATGATTTTTTTGTTGCTTTTTTAAGTTAACTAATTATTAGAACTTATATTCGCCTGTGATTCTGAAATTTCTGCCTGGTGCATAGAAACGTTTTATCCCTTTACCTGTATTTTGGTCAATTTGATTAATTGTACCAAAGGCTCTGATAGAACGTGCAGAATCCCAGGTGATGTATTTTTTATCAGTTAAGTTATAAACACCAGCGGTAAGTGTTAGGTTCTTGATAGGTTTTGCATAAGCAATCGCATCAACGATAGTATAATTACCACTTCGCCATCCGACGTGTTCATCGCTAACTCTCTGACCTTTGACCATTGCACCGTTCTTTTTCTGCTCAGCCCAATACATATTATAAGTGTCATCGGCATTCTTAGCCGCAATATTTCTGATAAAGACATCGATACCGTATTTATCATCTGGGTGTGAATAACCTAGACTATACACTGACGTATCTGGTTGAATAGCATTCATTGCAACTCTACCGAGTTTTTTGTCGTCCATGCGTCCTTTTTGGTGCATAAATTTATAGCCGAGTCTAAAACCTTCTAATTTAGGGAGGAAATCGCCTAATTGAACTTGGGTATTGACTTCAAATCCTGTGACTTTTGCACTATCTCGGTTGATATTGCCATAGAATGGATAGGTATTAGGGTTGTCTAGTTCAATTGCCCTATTACCTTTAAATGCCAAGTCAATAAAGTCATCATAATCGGTTTGGAATGCACCTAAACGTAGGAAACTTCTATTTTTATAAAAAGTAAAGTTGATATCTTTTGTTTTCGCCACCTCAGCTTTTAGATACGGATTAGGACCGATAGAAAAGCTTGGGTGTTTGAAGGTCATATACACTTCATCAGAGGTTGGAGCTCTAAATCCATTAGAATATTTTAATTGTACTTTTAGCCAATCGGTTGGATCTATGTTAACCCCTAAATTATAAGAGTGATGCTTATAGCTGGTGTTCTTTAGCATCACTTTTAAGTTATCATTAAAGTTTTTATTGTAACAAGGCGAGTTATAATAATTTTTCTGATCAAAATTGTTACACTCTATTTTTTTGAAAAGCCCTGTAACTAAGCCTTTTGGTACAGGTACAGCTTTATTATAATGTGGCTTATGTTTGACTGAGTCATAGCGGTAATTCAAGTCTAGGCTTAACCAATCATTGATTTTGAAATTATCACCAAAGTAAATCGCAGAATTTTTACTTTTGACTGGGATTAGATAACTATTTCTGCCTTTGGTATTATCTTTTGGCGTATAGCAATCTTTGCCTGCCAAGTTTTCTGGACGAACTTGAATAGTAGCAGATATACCATCATCGGGAATTTCTCCACAGATAAAATTTTTAACCCACCACTGAATCTCTTTACCAATATAACCATCTTTGTTGACCATTGATTTCTCTATTTCACTATACGTCCCACCAAACTTCAGTTGATGGTCGTTACCGTTATAAGTTAATCCTTTTTCAAAATCAAAATCAAGTTGCTTGGTATCACTGTTTAAATCTCTATCGCTATACAAATCTAGATTATATCCTCTAGAGTTTGGCAGGAGAAGGACAGTATTTTCATACATACCTTTTTGTTCGATTTCACCGTATTCTACTTTTCCAATTGTTTTTTTAGTGACATTCCTATCTTCGAACAGATTAGTATTTCTGTTAAAAATTCTTACTTTTTTATTACAGTCTAATTTTGAGCAATCAAGAAACATTTTGTAAGTAGAGTTTGGGTAGACAGAAATACTATTTCCTTTTGAATCAGTATATTCCTGATCAATTCCATAGTCTCCATCTGGACCTCCTTTGATGTCTTTACCATACCTGTCTACTATTTTATGGACACCAGTAGAACTGTCCATAGTAAGGTGGTCTGGATTTTTTATATTGATACACTGTGAACCAGAACAGTACTCATCCGTTCTCGCATTATTGGTGATTTTTTGAGACGAGTACGATACTTTGAAAGCGTCCCATAATGGCGTTTCAGAAAAGTTTTCGTAAGTTAAAGCAATATTTTTGCGTTTTGAATGATCATCTGTTAGACGAGCACCATATTTGGTTTCTTCGCCTTTAATATTCAGCGTATAAGATAAATCCATACCATTTGACTGTATGGTGGAATCATCTAACATGGCAGAAAAACGATGTTCATCGTTGGGTTGATAGGCGACTTTTAATAAAGTACTCTTTCTTTTTATGGTGTAGGGGTCGGCTTTTTCACGTGTTTTACCGACAGTGTATCGGTCTTCTTCGGCTGTTTTATAAATATCGTAGAAATAATTCTCTCTTTCGTGCCCACTACGACGAGTGTGGATAAGCATTGCATCAAAATCTTTATAGCGTCCTGCGAGTGTGGCAGAGGTGATATTTTGTCTATCGGCACTTTGATAGCCTTGTTTAATACCAACATGGTAATCTTTGTCTAATAGGTAATCTCTGGCATCTTTGGTTTTGAAAAGTACTGAACCGCCCAATGCCCCGCCACCAGATCGTGCTGAGTCAGAACCTTTAACAATGGTTGCAGTTTGTATATTTTCAATTTCGGCGCTATTTCTCGTATTATTATAATTTCCGTAGCCTTCGAATAATTCTTTAAATCCTTGTGAGCTTAATGTCTCTGCTTGACGAAGCCCGTCAATCATCACACCAACACGGTTTTCATCAACACCACGGACAGCATAACCACTGCTGCCCATTCTTCCTGTTTCTACGGCAGTAATCCCTGTTTCATAACGCACTAAATCACGTGAATCAGAGACTTGTTGCTTACTTAACATCTTTGATGTTCTGATTGTTTCACCGACCCTGTGGTTTTGGATACTTTCGGCGGCTTCAATGTTATCAATGACATCAACAGTGCCCAGTGTTTCTTCTTTAGCTAAAAGATTGGTTATCGGTAGTGTAGAGAGAGAGAGCCATAAGAATTTTTCGAATATTTTTTTAGACATTAGTAATAGACCTTAAATTTAAGTTAATTTCCTAATAATGTACGACACGCAGGGGGCATTTTATATGAATTACTGTTGCTAGTGCAACTAAAACTTAATCTCAATAGAAAAGATAGACCAATAAGACAAATAAGAATTAATTTAATTTAGATTATTGATTGCAAATTTATATTGAGTTATGTTAATATTTTGCAACGTATTTTTTGTAAGATTTTAATTAATTTATTTGGAGTATAAGCAATGAAGAAAAAGAATTTTAAGAAAGCAGCACTAGCTACATTAGTTGCCATTACGGTGACTGGTTGTGGTCATGGTCATTCTTCTAACACAGGTTTAGATAAAGCGAATAAGAGCATTAAATCATTAAAGGAACAGCTTGCACAGACAGTAAGTAAAGAAGAAGTTAAAGCATTAGAAAGCAAGTTACAAACAGCTGAAAGTGAGTTAGCAAAAGCACAAGAACAATTAAAAAATGCTGTCAGTAAAGAAGAGGTTGCCAAAGCAGAAGCAGCATTGGCTAGTGCTAATGAAGAACTGGCACAGGTGAAAGAAGAGTTAACAGATGCAAAAAAAGACTTAATTAAAGCAAAAGAAGAAGCTGAAGAAAAAGCAGCTGAATTAGCACAAAAAGCTGAAGCTGATTTGAAAAAAGCTGAAGAGAAAGCTAAAGCACTTCAGGAAGAGGTAGAAAAAGCTCAAGGTAAAGCCCAAGAACTTGAAAGTGAGGCTAATCAAGCTGCTAAAAAAGCAGAAGAAGCTGCTAAAAAAGCAGAAGAAGCACAGAAAAATGCCAATTTAACAGCCGAAGAAAAAAAACAAGCCATTGCTGATGCTGAAGAAGCCAAACGATTAGCAAAAGAAAAACAAGAAGCAGCAAAAAAAGCATTGGAGGCTAAAGCTGATGCCGAAAAGGCTAAAAATGATGCTGAAAAAGCTAAAGCTGATGCCGAAAAAGCTAAAAAGGATGCTGAAGCAGCTAAAGCTGCTGCGGAAGCAGAAGCTGAAAAAGCTAAAGAAGATAAAACTGCAGCTGAAAAGGCAAAAGAAGCTAAAGAAGAAGAATTAAGAAAAGAAAGACGTCCAAAAGAGTTTGCAAAAAAAGACTGGAAAGTAACAGACACTTACTCTGATGACACAAAACCAGGTACATGGCGTGGCGATGTAGAGGCATTATTCAATGAAGAATTTGCTATAAATTCTGTATTTACCGAAAAAACTAAAGATGCTGAAGGTACTGGGATGCTTACGTATGTAGGCTCAGATCTTACAGCAGATGTAGCTGGTAATGTTAATCTATCAATAAAACGTTATGATTTGGATTTTTCTAAAATAGCAGATGCTTATATTCAAAACCCAACTCAAAGTACTTATGATACGACCCACACATTAATGTACGCTGGACAAGCAACAGACACTTCAATTGTGCCATTAGCCGAACTTAAAGAGTATAAACAATTTAAAGAGGGTGATGTCACCTATACAGGGAAATCATTTATAACGGTGCTTAATGTTGAAAAGATGGAAGAAAGTACACCACATAAAAAGCCAAATGGTTGGACAGATTTTGGAAGACTAGAGCCAAAAACAACCGTACAAGACTATAATTCATTAAAAAATTCTGATAAGTTTGGTGATGTGACGATGACGGTGAATTTACAGACCCAGAAGATCTCTGGAAACATTAAGTTTGAAAATGATAAGATTAATGTTAAGTTAAATGAAGCGGACATCAGTCCAGTTGCGAATAAATTAAAATTTACTGGTAATGTTGAGCTTACACGAGGAAATGATGCATGGTCTCCGTATGCACAAGAAAGTGCTTCTGGTAATTATTCAGGTGAGTTTATGGGAGTATATGCCGAAGAATTAGCAGGTAAATTTAAAGTAAATAATGACTATACAGTGAATGGAGAGACTTTTACCCAAGCTGAGCAAGACGGCGGTCAAACATTTACTGAATATGAGAAATATGGTGCAATTAAAGGTGTATTTAACGCATCTCATAAAACGTCAGCTAAGAAAAAATATACAAAAGAATAATCTATTCTTTATTGCTTAATTACCTTTATCGGTAATAATACAAAAATTCCTCGTTGTCGTAAACAACGAGGAATTTTTGTATTTAATAGAGTAGGCTATATAGTCGAGGGAAAAAATAATCGCTACAAGGCTTGCCGTCGCGGACAGTATAAGTAATACGGCAAGACGGCATAACGCCGTAGCGATTATTTTTTGCCGCGATTATTTTTTGCCCGACTATAGATAATAATATACTTAGAAAGTATTCAGATACCGATAGCCTGCCGATAACCTAAAACACCGATAATTAGATGACCGATAGTCACAATATGATTGTCCCCCCAGCAAATAAGATATCCTTATTGAAAAATATTCGCAGTAGCGTTTAGATAAAAACTACTATACAATAGCCCCTTTGTTAATTAATCAAAGACAACAAAGTTTATGAAACAAATAAAATACAAATCATTGCTTTTTTTAATACTATTTTCACCATTGGCACTTGCCCAAGAAGTACAAAAGAAATCGCCATTACAGCAGCGTGTTTTGCCTGAAAAAGACTCAGTTGTTACAGCACAAGAACCATTTATCCGTTTAGTCATGGAAAATAAACAGGAAATGGCTTATTCACAGCGAGAATTAGAGGAGCACCCTCAATTTACCGCAAAATTATTAAATTTTGCAATCAGAAGAAATAATCCTGTTTTGATTAAGAAAGTGCTGCATTTGTACCAAGATTTGCCTGAGGCGGACAATATTTTAATCGACTACGCCAAAGGAAAACTCGCCAGTTTACAAGGAGACTATACAACAGCGATTGGCTATTTTAAGAGCATTTTAGCCAAAAAACCAGATATGACACCGATACGTATTGAGTTGGCTATTGCTTTATTTTATGACCGCCAAGACACCAATGCACAAAAACAATTCCGTAAAGCCCAAAGTGCTAAAGATTTGCCGAAAGAATTTAACCCTATCATTGAGCAATATTTAGCAGGAATTGAACAGCGTAATGAGTGGAACTTTGATGTCAGTTTTAATTACACCCAAGATAAGAATATTAACAATGTCTCTGATTCTCGTATGGTAGGGAATTGGAGAAAGCCTGATTCTCATTTGCCCCAAACAGCACATGGTATTGAATATAGTTTAGGGGCTAGTAAAGATTTTAACGTATCGGGTAAACATTACATCGGTTTTGAGAACTATTTAAGTGGTGCAACCTATTGGGATAATCATCGTTTTGATGATTTAACCAATCGTACAGGGTTAGGCTATCGGTATAAATCACTGAAAAGCAATGTGAGCATCATGCCGTTTTATAAGAAAAACTGGAACCATGATTCTGATTATAATAATTGGAGTGCAGGAGTCAGAGTGAATGCTTCACATTGGGTTAGCCCAAGAGTAAACCTTGCCACTACAGGAGAATATAGTAAAAATCATTATCCTCATGATAGTGACTTTAATGGTAATAATAAATTATTATCAGGGACACTATTTTTTCGCCGAAATCCTAAGCAAAGTTTTTATTTTGGTGTAGATACTCAGTCAAGAAGAACCAATGTAAAACGATTTGATTCAAATGCCTATTCACTGCGATCTGGTTGGATCCAAGAATGGGACAAAGGAATTTCTTCTCGACTAGGATTAGCCTATTCTCATACCCGATATGGCGATAAAGCCATATATGGTGGTGCCATTCCATTAGGTAAGGTTCGTGAAGATGATAGCTTTTCTGCCAATTTAAGTCTTTGGAAACGTGATTGGAGTGTTTGGGGGATTACACCAAAGCTATACTTAAGTTGGAGAAAACAAGACAGTAATATTCCCTCACTCTATTCTTATACGAAAAAAGATGTGAACGTTATTTTCGAAAAATCATTTTAGAAAAAATAGTAGTAATAGAAATCTAAATGGAAATAGGTCTGATTAATAAAATTACTTTATCGATATTGGTTAATAAGTTATAATACATGAACTTGAATATTGATTTTTGACATTAACAAATACAAAGGAGTTATGATGAAAAAAACACAATTTACACAAACAGCTTTAGCGATTTTGGTTGCTTCTACACTCACTGCGTGTGGTGGTGGCAGTGATGGTAATAATGCTAATAAAACACCGACTTCTTCTGTGAAGCCTAGCACTGAAAAGCCTAGCACTGAAAAGCCTGGTAATGAAAAGCCTGGTAATGAAAAGCCTGGTAATGAAAAACCTGGTAATGAAAAACCTGGTAATGAAAAACCTGGTAATGAAAAACCTGGTAATGAAAAACCTGGTAATGAAAAACCTGGTAATGAAAAACCTAGTGATGAAAAACCTAGTGATGAAAAACCTAACACTAGAGCCCCTAAGATTGGTGATTTAGTATTCACGGGTATCAAAAAATATCAAACGGAAGAAGTAAAAGAGAAGTTAAAAAAGATATTTAAAATTGACCCATCAAAAAGTGCTGAATGGGATAACCAAAATGCAAGCTACTTTGATAATGATAAGAAGGAATTTAATGTTTATTACAATAATTTAATATATTCACACATTGCCTCTGTTGATAGAGCAATGCCTAAAAATAAGAAAGAAACAGGTGAAACATTTGATACTAATCAGGCCTTTTTAGTCTATTCTGGAGATAAAACGAGCAAAGAGCAAATGCAGACCAAAACAGGCAGTGCAACGTATTTAGGACATGCTTTCTTCTTAGTGTCGGCAGGTTCGGGTAAATTTGCTCAACCGGTCAATACAGGGGAACCAATGGCCGAGGCTAAATTAGAGGTTAATTTTGGTAATAAGAAAATTACAGGTGACTTAATCCATTATTCATCTAATGATGCGAAAAAGATCAATAATGAGTATAACGTCGCAAAATTAGATGGAACAATAAAATCTGATGGTAGTTTCTCAGGTGATGCTAAGTTAACTAAATGGAAAGATTCAGATAGAGATGTAGATGGTAAGTTCGAAGGTAGCTTTATGGGACCTAAAGCACAAGAGCTAGCAGGTGCTGCTGAATTTAGTAAGTATTATCGTGCGGTATTTAATGCATCAAAAGATGCTGATAGAGCTAGATATAAGATTGTCGGTGGCTATCCAAAACTAAACTCCAGTAAGATCGATTGTAACCCTGAGGTGGTCGATACCTGTGATTTATAAGAATTAACTCGTAGGTCACTTCAATATGACACCATACCGATAACAGGCTATCGGTATGGTGTTTTTTTATTTACACAGTTTAATTGACAGTCTCTTGAAAATTTATTCTGCTTCGAACTTATAAAAATAGGGCTATCGGTACACCGATAGCCCTATTTCTGTTATGGATGACTGATTACGCTAAATACTAGAACTTATATTCAAAACTGACTTTAGCATTACGTTCTGGAGAATGGAAGCGCTCCATGCCTTGTCTAGCATAATTACAACCTAATGACTTTTCTTTGCCGTCTTGACAAACCATATTACTGGTACCAAATGTACGAATTGAACGTGCATTCGCCCAAGTCATATAGTCTTTATTTAATAAGTTATAAACCCCTGCACGGATAGTTAATCCTTTAATTGGTTTGTAGAAGCCAATTAAATCAAGAATGCTGTATGATCCACTTCTATATTTGGCAAAAGGAGACTCACCATCAATGTAGTATTGGTTATAGGTATCTTTCATTTTTTTAGCTGCTACATGCGTTAAGTATAAGTCCATGCCATAATCTTTATCAGGAGAGATGTAGCCTACGCTTAATACCTGTGTGTCAGGTTGAATGGCATTCATTGGGTGATAGCCGTTTTTGCCTTTAATTTTTCCTTTTTGATGGGTGTATTTATAGCCTAAACTAAAACCGTCTAATTTGGGTATAAATTCATCTAAGAAAACTTTACTATCAATTTCAACCCCTGTAACTTTGGCTTTTTGTTGGTTATGATTCTGATAGGTAAGAAATTCTTTCTGTCCGCCATTTTTACCTACATCAAATTTTTCGGGACCCAAATACTCTAGATCAATAAAGTTTTTGTAGTCTGTTCTAAAAGCACCTAATGTTACATAACTTCGGTCTTTATGCAATGTGAGTGCCAGTTGTTTAGTGTTTGCTGTTTCTGGTTTTAAGTCAACGTTGGGAAAAATGGTAAAGTCAGGATGTCTAAAAGTAAAGAACATCTCATCAGAAGTTGGTGCTCTAAAACCATTCGCATATTTTGCTTGCACTCTTAAATAATCTGTTGGATCTACTGTTGCCCCTAATGAATAACTATGGTGGGTAAACTTAGGTCTTTTGGAGGTTAAATATTTAATATTTTCGGCAGGCGATTGATCTACGAATAACCTTTTGACCATATCATCAGGAATCTTAGGTGTTTTACCGATAGTGTATTCAGGTTTGTACGCAATGCTGTCATACCGATAGCCTATATCAAAACCAACCTTATCATTCACTCTGATATTATCAGCTAAATATAAAGCCCCTTTGTTGGTTTTCACTGGGATTAAGAAACTGGTTGGTTTGAGTACTCTCGTAGATTCATCGCAGGCTAGTGTGTTATTAGCGTTACAAGTTGTATCCTCTGAGAATGACTTTGCCCACCAGGTGACTTTGGTATTGGGTACGACTCTGTAATATTCGATATTTTTCATCGATTTTTTTGATTTAGTATAAGAGAGACCATAGTTAATATTGTTTTCGGTATCTTTAATATCAATAGACTTTTCTAACTCCAACCTTACATCTTTAGTCTCTGAAACTAAATCACGTTTTTTATAGGCACCTTCTGAAAAACCTGTTGAGGCTGGCAGTGGTATAAACATAAGGTTGCTACCCTCCCAACTCGCATATTGTTTGCCATTAAGAGATTTCTTCTGTGTTAGCTGCTTATGTGTCCACTGTGCTTTATCGCCTTTACTACCGCCGAGTGTAAAGGTGTCAACACCTTGTGAACAGTCAACTTTGGAACAGTCAAACCAAAATTCATTCGCTAGGTTATAATTTAAGTGTTCTTTACCTGTGCTATCAACTAGCCTTGATAATGAATCTGTTTTACTAGGGTTGTTAGAACCACGCATAAAATCTACTTTACCCCCTTGGCTATCAACCCATTGCCCATTTTTCAGCGTTAATCCAGCTGGGTTTTTATAGCTATCACAGTTTTCCCCGCCATCACAATATTCATCAGTTTGCGCTGTTTGGGTGATTTTTTGCTGTGATAGTGTTAATTTAGCACTATCCCATAAAGGGTTGCTATCATAGTTTTCAATACTTAATGCTATATTTCTGCGGGTATTCTTATCATTGGTGTGACGAGATTCTTTTTCTGGTACGCACATTGTTGGGTCTCGCTCGCAGCTTTTGACATCACTCTGCGTTGGGGCTAGCGTGTAAGACCAATCTGTTCCTTTACTGTGATTTTTAAAGTCATCATACATTACCGTCAAACGGTTAGTTTCATTTGGATTATAGGATAGCTTGACTAACGTGCTTTCTTTTTTAATAGTGTATGGGTCGGCCTTTTGTCTTGCACGCCCTTGTGCACCTTTTTCAGGAACATCAGGGAAGTTATCATAACCATAGTTTTCTAATTCGTGTCCCTTTCTATCGGTTCGCACAATCAGTGCATCAAAATCTTTATATTTACCAGCAAAAGTATGCGACATCATTTTTTCGTTATTTTGACTAGCATAGCTAACTTTTGGGCTATAGTACCAATCTTTATCTAATAAGTAATCACGGGCATCTTTGGTTTGGAAAATAACGGCACCACCTAATACACCACTGCCCACTTTAGTCGAATCTGCCCCCTTGGCAAAATTAACTGCTTTAATCGTTTCTACTTCAAGACCATTACGGGTATTATTGAAATTCCCATAGCCTTCAAATAGTTCTTTAAAACCTTGTGAGGAGAGTGTTTCAGCCTGTTGCAACCCATCAATAGTGATATTCACACGGTTTTCTTCAACCCCACGGATGGCATAGCCGCTGGATCCCATACGACCTTTTTCAACGACTGATACACCAGTTTCATATTTGACTAAATCACGTGTATTGGAGGCTTGTTGCTTTTCTATTGTTTTTGTTGTTTTGACAGTTTCGCCAATTTTTTTATTTTGAATATTTTCATCAAGGACATTATCCACGACATCGACAGTATCCAGTGTTTCAACATTATCAGCAAAGGCGTTTGGTGCTGATAAGGTGATTGAGGTGCAAATTAAATAACTAAGTTGCTTCAGGCGAAGCATTGATTGATTTTCTTTTGTGATTGGTTTTTTTTTAGACATGCGTATCTCGTTACTTTATTAATAAATAAATGTTTAAATAATAACTTGGAAATAATAAAGAAAAAATAAAACATTAACTTTCCTTTCATTAAAAAGGATTAATGCTACACCTAATTGTAACATTTAGTAGTGGGAATAGAAAGCAATAATATTATTGCTTGTGATTATTATTAAGTTGTTTGTCTTGACTCTGGGTACAAAAAAGGGTAGTCATCTCAAGATAACTACCCTTTTAAAACAAATGATGTAAGATTTGGTGTAGGGTTTTATTTATCTCCCAATAGATTAAGGGCTTTTTGCATTTCACCATTAGCGACTTTAGCTTGGTCAGACAAGGTATCAACTTCGCTAACTAATTCACAAGTGGCGCGTAATGCCCCCATTAAAACTAATTTTTCGCTATCAATTGCTGGGTTGCTACGACGGAAAGCTTTTAAGTGTGTATTGAGCAGTTCTGCACTTTTTAACAAAATAGGTTTCTCACTAATATCACAGACTAAATCAAAGCTATTTTCTAAAATTCTGATGGTTACATTCGTTTTCATTACTCAATACCTCGGATTCGGTTAATGATTGCTTGGTTTTCAATAGCTAATTTTTCTAATGTATCACTGATACTGTCATTCTCTTGTTTTAGTTCAGTGATAGTCTCTTTTAATTTTTTTTCATAATCACTGATTAGCGTTTGTTTTTCAGTTTTATGGGTATTGACTAATGTATCAATTTGCTCACGATTGACTTTTTCCATATTTTCTATGGTGGTTTGATGCAGTTGTTTTAATTTAGTCATTTCCTCATTAAAAAAACTATCTTTGTAGCTGACTTTATCAGCAAGTTCTAAGCGTTCTTTTTCTGTTTTGTCGAGTTTTTGTGTGAGTGTTTGGACTTGCTTTTTTAACTCCCAAACATGGTTGATCAGGTTCTTAACTAATGCTAAATCAATTTGTTCTGTGGTCATATTGGGTTCCTTCATAAATAATTGAATGCTAATATCAGTACTTTTTTATTATAGCAAATACAGACACTGATAAAAACAATGTATAATGATACGACTTTTTGCTTCACTATTCAAAAAATTATGGAAATTAATACAACAATTGAACCAACCACGTTGGAAAAAGTTATTGAACAAGCTGAAATAGACTTTACTCCAGCCTTTGTGCACGGTGTTTTAACAGCTTATGCTTGCCACGATGAAGATGATAAGCATTGGGCGATATTATTACAACCTGATGATGCGACACTTGATGAAAATCAACAACAAGCATTTAATGATTTGGCTGAAATACAACAAGCTATCGGTGCACAGCTTGCTGATAGTGATCTATCATTTCAATTACCGATAGCTGATAATGCAGAAATAAGACAGCAATCGTTAGCTACTCGTGATTGGGCAAGTGGCTTGTGGTTTGGGCTACAACAAAGTGATTCGCTAGAAAAAATTAGCGATGAAGCAAATATAGAGTTTATTCGTGATTTGAAAAGTATTTCAGCAATGCCACTACTTGATGACGATGATAAGCATAATTTGGCAGATTTATTAGAAATCCAAGAGTACTGCCGTATGGGAACGATTGGTTTGTTTTTATCCAGTCATAAAGATGCTTAGTACCCAAAGAGTGATATCGTTAGCTATCCAGTGTCGATAGCTAACGATCATTTATCGTATGAAATAGCCAACTAACCAGCCGATACTATATAAAAGACCAGATAAAACACTCTGACTAATAAATGTACCGATAAAAACAACAATAGGGTTTAAATCAGTTCTGCCCATTAGTTGTTTCCAATCTTTTCCCTTAACTAAAATAAAGCTAATCGTAAGGATAAAGGCGGCGAGGAAAATGACTAGCCAATGGCAATCCATTGCACCCGTAATAATGACTGCAATCAGTAGTGCATAAAACAATAGATATTTAATTTTCTCCACTTTATTATTCTCCGTAGCAATAAGTTGTTCTAGCCAATAATATCATACGCTATCGGTGTGGGCATATCAATACTCATGTTAATGGTCATACTGATTTGTTATATGGTATGCAGTTTCTTAATTTTGTATTTTCCCCAAAAAAGTAAATAATACTTCTCAATGATATAAATAAATGGAGATAACATTAAAATGACACAGCAACATAGACCTGAAACAGTTGCCCTTCATACAGGTTTTAAAAGTGACCCAACCACCAAATCGGTTGCGGTACCTATTTATCAAACCGTTTCATACAGCTTTGATGATACACAACACGGTGCGGATTTATTTGATTTGAAAGTACCTGGTAATATCTACACCCGTATTATGAACCCTACTACCGATGTCTTGGAACAACGTTTGGCTGCATTGGAAGGTGGTATCGGTGCATTGGCACTTGCCTCGGGAATGTCGGCGATTACTTATGCCATTCAAACGATTGCTGAGGCAGGGGATAATATCGTCAGTATTAACAAGCTCTATGGTGGCACCTATAATTTATTTGCCCACACATTTCCTAAACAAGGCATTGAGGTGAAAATGGCTGATCATAATGACCTTGATGCCCTTGCCAGTTTAATTGATGATAAAACTAAAGCGGTTTTTTGTGAGTCTATTGGCAATCCACTGGGTAATGTGGTTGACATTAAAGCTTTGGCAGATATTGCACATTCGAGAGGAGTTCCATTGATTGTTGACAACACCGTTGCTAGTCCAATATTGCTTAAGCCAATAGAGCATGGGGCAGATATTGTTGTACATTCTTTAACGAAATATATTAATGGGCATGGTAATGCTATCGGTGGTGTGATTATTGATTCGGGCAACTTTCCGTGGGCGGCACATAAAGAACGATTCCCGTCACTTAACACACCTGATCCTTCGTACCATGGTGTGGTTTATACGGAGGCATTAGGTGCGGCTGCTTATATTGGGCGTGCACGAGTTGTCCCATTGCGTAATACAGGGGCGGCGATTTCCCCGATGAATGCCTTTTTAATTCTACAAGGGCTGCAAACATTGCCATTGCGAATGGAGCGGCATTGCGAAAATGCCCAAGCTGTTGCTGAATTTTTAGAACAGCACGAACAGATCAGTTGGGTAAATTATGCAGGCCTACCAAGCTCGCCAGATTATGAATTGGCTGGGCGTCAACTTGATGGAAAAGCCAGTGGTATTTTAAGTTTCGGTATTAAAGGTGGTCAGGAAGCTGGGGCGAAATTTATTGATGCTTTACAGCTTGTGTTGCGTTTAGTGAACATCGGTGATGCAAAATCATTAGCGTGTCATCCAGCCAGCACCACACACCGTCAATTGAATGATGAAGAACTTAGTAAAGCAGGTGTTTCACGAGAGATGGTTAGATTGTCTATCGGTATTGAGCACATTGATGATATTATCGCAGATTTATCGCAGGCATTAGTGGCGGCCAAGTAAAGTCTAGATCTAATGATGAAAAAGCCCTAAACGATTGTTTAGGGTTTTTTACATTTGCTAATCTAAAATACTGATAGGGTGTTTTTTATCATAATTTGGGATTATATTTGAGACTGTCAATTAAACTGTGTAAATAAAAATTAAACATATTGAGAAAGTCTCTCCTCAAATTCAATCATAAAGCGATTGAGGGCTAATTTCCAA
>PDWI01004478.1_pt1 | contig 18710 bp, 16 predicted proteins | sample 1430891 | NCBI WGS metagenome assembly PDWI01 (sample SAMN01162508, study PRJNA174530) | Oral metagenome, whole genome shotgun sequencing project. | biome: Marine environment; feature: Marine mammal; material: Swab sample of the gingival sulcus; isolation source: swab sample of gingival sulcus...
TATTGAATAATATTATTAAATTTAGGAGAATAACGGAATATTATGAAGTATTGATCTAATAAAATTAGATTTAATGATTTAATACAAATAGATTTAAAATAGGATGTCAAGCTTCTAATTGAATACACTTATTACTAAACAACCAAGGTCATTGCTATGAGTAGATTTGGAAATATAAAGAAGATATACTCAATAATGTCTAAAAAATCACTTTTCTTGTGGCTGTTTTCTGGATTTTTTTTAATGATTACTTTTAGTTTATCAATTATTGGTCCTATTGCACAGAAAAATATGATTGATACTTCAATAAAAGAGCATGCTTTAAGTATAAAATGGCTATATATACTTATTTTAATCTATTCCTCTATTGTGATTACTAGGTTAGTTTCAAATTTTTTATCAGGAGTAGCAGGAGTAAAAGAGAGTAAGAATTTTATTTTTTACTTCTTTTATAAAGTTCTCCACTTGAAAAAAACATTAATAAACAGAAATGGAAGTAGTTTTTTCTATGATATACTAGCTAGTGACTCAGAAAATGTAGTAAGATTTATAACAAGTCATACCACATTCTCTTTTATTTTCAGCACTATTCAATCATTAATTATTTTAGCAATTATCTTTACTTGGAATAAAATCATCTTTTTTGTAGTACTTTCCTACTTAATCCTAATATCTTTGGTTACTCTTTTAGCCTCAAAAATATTTAAACGAATATTTTCCCAAATAAGAGAAAATTCATCAATGTTTGTCAGTGAATCAATAGATAAAATTAGCAATAACTTTTCAATTATACATAATAGTATCTATGATAAAATTTTAGAAAGATTAATTGTTTTTTATAACCCTCTTTATAAAACATTCAAAAAACATCTTTTTACCAATATCAGTTTTGAATCATTGACCCAAACTCTTAATCTACTTATTACTCTCTTTATTGTTGTTTACTCCACACAACTAGTTATAAAAGAGGAGTTAACATACGGAGTAATGATTGCACTGCTCTCATATCTTCAAATGGCTAAAGAACCTGTTAATAGCTTTAAAGTTTTAATTTCAACTCTAAACAATGCTGATATAAGCATTAAAAGATTGTTAAGTTTGGAAACATTTGATACAAATGAATGCTCTTATAAATTAAAAAAAGTTCCATCAACTGATATTAAAAGTATAAAAGTATCCAATCTATCATTTTTCTATAAAGAAGCAGTAGAAAAGAGTTATCATAATATAAATTTTTCTCTTGATTCTGGTTGTTTAGCTTTAGTTGGTGTTAGTGGAGAAGGTAAATCAACAATTCTTAATCTACTAATAGGAGAAAATACAGCTCATAGCGGAGATATAGAGTATGATGAAATTTCTGAAAAACAGTTTAATTTGGAGTTTAAAAATTTAATCTTTAATATTTATTCACAAAATATTGAGATTTTTAATAAAGATCTATACTTTAATTTAGCCTTAGGAAAATCGGTTATAGATAAAGAAGAGATTGAAAAAATAGTAGAAAAAATTAAATTAGAGCTGACTCATCTTCTAGATAGTTTAGCTGATAATATTGAAAATTTTACTAAAATTAAAGATATTATTATAAATAATGAAAAATTTAGAGTCCTACTTCATATTATGGATATAACTCCCAATTTTTCAAAACTAAAAAAAGATGATGAACTATTTTATCTAAATTTCATAAAAGAACTTATTGAAAATCGAGAACTACTACTCAATAGAATGATAAAAATTGAATTTGATAGAACATATATTATAAAATCAGAAATAGAAGAGATTGTTAAAGAGTTAGGGTTGCAAAGCTTAGAGAATAGAGATTTTGGCGAAAATGGAAATAAAATATCTGGAGGAGAGAGGCAAAAAATTATGCTTGCTCGCTTTTTATTAAAGAAAAATTGGAGTTTTTTTATTTTAGATGAACCTCTTGTAAATTTAGATTCTATCAATGAAAAAGAGTTGCTTTCCCTTCTTATTAAATATCTTAAAGGAAAGAAGGGTATTATTATTTCTCATAAATTTAATTTGATAAAAGATCTTTCAGATAGAGTGATTTTAATTGAAGATGGTCATATTAAACAGAGAGGAAAACATCAAGAACTTATAAATATAAACGGAAAATATAAGGAGTTATATGAAACCTTCTGCGAAAATGTTAAATTTTAAAACTTACTTAAAAAATATACTATTCCTAACAATAGTAACCTTTTCACTTTCTTCATGTTCTAAAAATAGTGGCAAGGAATCTAAATCTATAAAATTATCTGAGATTTATAACTTTAAACTAAATGAAAACTTTATACAACCTGAGGAATTAATAGCCCCTTCGGCTGTATGTCAAGATTCATTGGGAAATATCTATATATCTTGCTCTAAATCGGCATTTATCTATAAGTTCAGTCCTGATTTAAAATATCTTTCTCGCTTTGGTGGTAAAGGGCAAGGTCCGGGAGAGTTTGCAGGAGGTCCTGTTACTTTAATATATATCAATGGTCAAATCCTATCATCTTGCTATAGAGATATGACAACCAATGTTTATAATCTAGAATCTGAGTTTATAAAGAAGCTACCTAGAAAACTACCCTCTGGTCTATCGGGAAGTGTCGTTTTCAATAATGACCTCCTAATGCACTTAGAGTTTTTAGATCAAAAAGATGATGAGATTCAAATTAGATCTACACTAGCAAAATTGGATAAAAGTTTTAGCGAAGTAGAATATGATATTTATAGCTATGAAACCGTTAGTAAGGGTTTATTAATGCCTATTTCTGATGCTCTTTTAAACTTTGCTACAAATGAAAAGAATCTCTATGTAGGTAGAGTTTCAAGCAAAGATTTTTATATTGATATTTATGATAAAAATTTCACTAAAGTAGGTAAAATTACTCATGGTTATCGAACTAAAATTAATGATTACGAGCAATATATCTACTTTTTTAATCAATACGGAGCAGGTTTCAAAAGCAAGAGTGAATCTAAGTGGAAAGATAAAAAGATTGAGTTTAAAGCTATTAATAGGCTATTTACAGATAAAGATGGAAGATTATTAGTTATATCGCCTAGAGAGAAAAAAGAGAATAAAAATGGGGAAATTTTAGTTGATGTTTATGAGGATAGTAACCTCTTGGGTAGTATAAAACTACCTTTCAAAGATCCTAAATTTTACAACTATGTTTACAATAAGGTATATTTCATAAAAGATAAAATATTCTATTTTGATAATGGAGAGATCAAAATTTATACCTATTAACTTAAACTTTTGATCTCTTCATCTGTTAAACCTGTTGAAGATTTTACAATATCTAAAGAAACTCCATTTTTTAAAAGGTTTCTAGCTATCTCCACTTTTCCTTCGAGCTTTCCTTCTTCTCTACCTTTCTCTATTCCCTGTTTCCAAATATCTTCATCAACTTTAACTTTTGCCGATTCTGCCATACTTGCTGCATAATGGAGATTATCTAAATGTCTATTATAGGATCTAAGCTCATCATCTGAAAGTTTCATAATATTAAGCTTCTCTTTTGCTTCTTTCAATCCTTTAGCTTTAAACTCCGGCTTTATCTCCTCATTTTTAAGGAAATAGATCCACTCGTCAAGGGTGTTTTTAGCCAAATCATCAAAATTATTAATTTTCAGTAAGTAGTATTCCGGATACAACTCATAAACAGATTCTTTCTTCAGTTTCTTCTTTTGGGCTGGAGTTAATTTAAGCTCATCCCTTTTATGTAGTCCTATAAAATTGGTAGTTCCTTTATATACATAGTCCTCTCCCTGTCCTAGATCGAAGTAAACTATATTTATAGAGATTACTTTCTTTATATCTGAGTAGGAGTTTCCTGATTTCATATGATCTGTTATTATTTTACTTGTACCATAGAGCATTCTGAGCATAAAGTCATATTCATAATCATATTGAACTTCAATTATAATCATCTCATCTTTACTATTTTTAACCAATAGATCAACACGATTATATTTATCGTCTTTATTTTCTTTGTTACTCTCGCTTTCAAGAATTTCAAGTATTTTTATATCTTCAACCAATAGCTCAGATAAAAAACCCTCTAAAATATCAAAATTTGCTTTACTTCTAAGCATCTTTTTCATTGCCCAGTCAAAGCTTATAAGTTTTCTTCCTCTTAATATGCTCATAAATAGCCTCTCTATAACACTTACTATAATATAAATTACAAAATTTTGGTTAGTTTTGAAATAGGAATTTTAGGTTGAGGTTTAAATATAACAAAGGATAAACATAAAAATTTTTAAACCTAACACTCCCCATTCTTGATCTTCTCCAACTCAGCAATCCTATCCCTTAGTTCGGCAGCAACCTCAAATTTAAGATCTTCTGCTGCCTTCATCATTGCTTCTTTTAACTCTCTTATCTGATTTTCCAGATCCCCTTTATCATTATAAGTGAGTTTCTCCTCAGCAACATATTTACCCATATCCTCCTGACCAAAGTCAGATCTTCTCATTATCTCCTCTTTGCTCTTCTTTACAGTCTTAGGAGTAATGTTGTTATCAATATTGTACTGCTGTTGAATCTTCCGTCTTCTATTTGTCTCATCAATAGTGGCTTGCATTGAATCTGTAACCCTTTCAGCATAAAAGATCACCTTAGAGTTCACATTTCTTGCAGCTCTACCGGCTGTTTGAAGTAAAGATTTTCTATTTCTTAAAAAACCCTCTCTATCTGCATCTAAAATAGCAACCAAAGATACCTCAGGAAGATCAAGCCCTTCACGAAGTAGATTGATTCCCACGAGAACATCAAACTCACCAATCCTTAAATCTCTAATAATCTCAACCCTCTCTATCGATGAGATCTCGCTATGTAAATATCTAGCCTTTATACCGTGATTAACAAGATACTCCGTAAGATCTTCACTCATCTTTTTGGTAAGGGTACCAATGAGAACCCTCTCATCTCTAGCAATAACCTCTTTTACCTCTTTAAAGATATCATCTATCTGATTTCTTACCGGTCTCACAAAAATTTCAGGATCAATAATTCCCGTAGGTCTGATAATCTGCTCTATAACCTCCCCCCCACTCTCTTCTAGTTCATAATCTGAAGGTGTAGCACTTACATAGAGCATCTGTTTCTCTATATTTTCAAACTCCTCAAACTTTAAAGGTCTATTATCAAGTGCAGAAGGTAGTCTAAATCCAAAATCAACAAGGGTAGTTTTTCTCGCTCTATCACCATTATACATAGCTCTAATCTGAGGAATTGTTACATGACTCTCATCTATAATCATTAAAAAATTATCTGGAAAAAAATCCATTAAACAATAGGGTCTATCCCCCTCTTTTCTACCAGAGAGATGTCTAGAGTAGTTCTCAATACCGGAACAAACACCCATCTCAGCCAAAAACTCCATATCGAGCTTGGTTCTCTGTTCAATTCTCTGAGCTTCAAGTAGCTTACCTCTCTTGGTAAACTCCTCTACCCTCTCCTCCATCTCCTCTCTTATATTTTCCAAAGCCTTCTCTATTTTAGGCTTACTTACAACAAAATGTTTAGAAGGTAAGATATCTATATAATCTCTCTCCTCAATAACCTCTCCTGTTAAATAGTTGATTATAGATATTTTCTCAACCTCATCGCCAAAGGTTTCAAGCCTTATAGCAACCTCTTCATAAGCAGGATGAATATCTATAATATCCCCTTTTACCCTAAAACTACCTATTGAAAGATCATACTTATTTCTAGTATATTGCATCTCGATCAACTTCTCAAAAAACTCATATCTGTCGAGTTCATCTCCAACACTTACCTTTGTAGAAAGCTCTCTATAATCTGAAGGAGAACCTAAACCATAGATACAACTTACAGAAGAGACTACAATTACATCATTCCTTTTAACTAAAGAGGAGGTAGCCCTTAGCCTAAGTCTCTCAATCTCATCATTGATAGATGTTGTTTTCTCAATATATGTATCCGATGTTGGCAGATAAGCTTCCGGCTGGTAGTAATCGTAGTAACTTATAAAATACTCTACAGCATTTTCAGGGAAAAAGGATTTTAGTTCGAGATAGAGTTGAGCAGCTAAAGTTTTATTATGGGAAAGAACAAGGGTAGGTTTATTTACCTTTTGAATAACATTAGCCATAGTAAAAGTTTTACCTGAACCCGTTACTCCAAGTAAGGTTTGATGTTTCTGATTAGCTTTTATATTTTTAACAATCTGTTCTATAGCCTGTGGTTGATCCCCAGTAGGTTTAAACTTTGACTCTAACTTAAATTTTCCCATTAAAAAACTTCCTTAACAACTTAAATCTTTTGTGTATTAAAGATAGTTAAAAAGTTTTGGTTTCTCATTAATTAATTAGGGTTTCCTAAAAAAGTCATAAGGCAATTCATAATTCACCATTCATAATTAAAATAAAAACCTTGCATTTTACTTTGAAGCTAAAACTTAAACTCTTAAATAAAGAAGATGTCTCCTTTTAAGTAGACTCTAAACAGCTACTTTTCTTTCCTCTCTTGTCAAAATTCAAGAGAGTAGATAGCTTCTTTTATATCCTCGGTATCTTTCTTTATATCAAAAACTTTAACCATTTCAGTAATTACTGAACTCTTATTAGAAATAGCCTCTACTTTTTTAAGATACTCTTAATAACCACGAACTTTTAGCCATTTCTGTAAAAGACCTTTTTCATAAAACTCTAAAATATCATCTATACAGAAATTTTCCTGTAACTCCTCAATTGTTCTTACAGGTTTATCATCCAATATCAAGTTAAATTTAATCGTTTTTGCCATTTGGAAACTCCTTTATTTGTTATACTTTGGATTAAACAATGAAATTAGTATAGTTTCTAATACTCGAGCTTTTTTGACATCCTCTTTATCAACTATACTTCCAATTGAAATGGTTATTAAATTAAATGATTTAATCTTTTTTATAGACTCATTAGGAGTAATTTCTTTATTCATAAGTAAACACTCAATATCCTGAATATTTTTAGAAAGAGTAGCCCCTGTATCTCCTTTTTTAACTGATTTAACTTTTTCTGTAGATTCATCAAAATCAATTTCTTCATTATTGGGTTGAAGCTCTATATTTTTAATCTCTTTAGAGGAAGTAGTTCCTGTATCTTCTTCACTAGCTCTATACTCTCGAAGTTCTTGACCTATTCTAGTTTTTAAATCCTGTCCCTCTACCTTTTTACCACCAACTCCAATATAAACAGGAACTTTTTCATTATTAACGAAGATATAGACACCTGTTCTATCTTTCAAGATATCTAAAGAAGATAAATTATTATTACCATTATCATTTATAATTTTACTAGGATTAAACTTATCTAATTTAACATCATCAATACTTTCCCCATACAAAGCACGGATACACTTAATAAAATATTTATTCATACTAGAATATTGAGATAAAATATCATCTTTTGAGATTAAAATCTTTTCATTAATTGGACTCTTCATCATACCCTTCCTCTACTATTTTATTCCACTTATTTTCATGTTAAGAAATAGGATCTGAAACTTTTTTTTCATGAAGTTCTTTATTTATATTTTTAATTACGCCCCCTTATTTTAATTACTATGTTTAAGTTAATAGTTTTAAGTATATAAAACTATTCTCTTACTAAGATAACCATTTATTTTACCTAAAAACAATATTTTTAAGTGTTATATATTAAATATTTGATTTTTAGATCTTAATTGATAAGCAACAGAAGTTAAAAGTATATATTTCTAATATTTTATTTACCTATTAGGTTAATCTTTTTCTTGAAAAAACAGATTGCTTTTATTATCTTCATTTGATAGTATGAAAAATTGGAACTATATATTGAAGGTTAAGATTTCAGATAAAAAACTGAAAAAAATTATTGAAAACGAGGATACAAAAAAAGCTATTAAAGTTTATGGAGATAAAAGAGCTCGTAAAATTTATCAGCGTTATATTGAGCTTTGCAATATTGACAACTTTGAAACTCTTCTAAATCAAAGAGTAGGTCGATGTCATCCCTTATCTGGGAAATTAAAAGGGAAGTATGCTCTTGATTTGGATCATCCATACAGAATGGTTATAAAGCCTATCTTTACAAAGGATATGGTATTAAAAGAGGTTGTGGTAACAGAAATTATCGAAATAATAGACTATCATTAGGAATGATAAAGGGAAGTTTATGAGAATACTAGGATTACCTGTTTTACCAGGGGAAACAATAAAAGAGCAACTAGAGACTTGGAATATCTCTGTTAAAGAGTTTTCTATAAGAATGAACTTTAGCGAAAAACATATAATAGATATAATCAAAGGTCGAGTTGAGATAAGTCCAGAAATTGCAAATAGATTAGAAATTGTTTTAAATATTAGTGCTGATTTTTGGTTAAAACTACAACAAACATATATCCTTTCTCTGATAAAAGAAAAAGAGGAAAAAGAGATAGAGGATGATGAAAAAATTTTAAAATTTATTCCATATTCAGAGATGGTAAAAAATGGCTGGATTAAAAATGCAAAAAGAAAAATTGACAAAATCAATATTTTAAAAAAGTATTTTGCTGTTGCAAAACTAGAATCAATAGAAAAAGTTGAAGCTATTGCATTTAGAAAATCCCAAAAATATCTATCTTCAAGCTACTCAATTGCTGCATGGTTGAGAAATGGGGAAAATAAATTAAAAGAGGAGTTAGAATTTCCAGAGTACACTAGAAGTAAAATAAAAAATTATCTAATCCCTGAAATAAAAGAAAAACTCATTTTTTGTTCTGATATATCTAAAATAGAAGCTGAACTAAAAACTCTATGTAAAAATTGTGGTATCCATTTCTTTATAATTTCACATATAAAAAAAGCAAATCTAAACGGTGCAGTTTATTGGAAAAATAAAAGACCAATAATACAAATGAGTAAGAAAGGGAGATATGCAGATATTTTTTGGTTCTCTTTTTTCCATGAACTTGGACATATATACAATGAACATTCAAAGAAAGAGACTATTATAGAGAGCAACTATGACGATAATAAAAAATTTGAGCTTGAAGCAGATCTATTTGCAAATAAATACCTATATCCAAAAAGTTATAAAAAGTTCTCCACAAAGCCAAAAATAGAGAGAAAAAATATAATAGAATACTCTAAATCTGAAAATATACATTGTGGTTTAATTGTAGGAAAGCTACAGCATGATAGAAAAATACCTTGGTCTTATTGTAATGATCTTAAAGTTAAATTTGAGTAATTTTTCATCAAATAGAATCTACCCAAAAAGTACAAATTTTCAAAGCTAAGGCAAAATCAACTTTAGTAATCCAATTATAATAGCTTTTAACCTATTAGTTTCTCCCTTTCACAAGCTACTCTCTATACACAAGTATAAGATCAAATTATAATCTAATAATAAAAAGTATTAGCTTAGATAAACATCTTGACCTCTAAGGTTCTTGAAAGGTATAAGTATATTATTATAGTTTTCGTTCCCTTCGAGAGCCTAAAGGTACAGTCTTTTTTACATATATTTATACTTATCACACTAAATACTCTATAGATACCTATACAAAACTCAGGTTAAATAGTTCTATTTATTAGAGCAAAATCTACTTAACCAAAACCATTTTCTTAGCACCCACAACCTTTCCATCTACAGAAAGTGAATAGAAATAGATTCCTGAATTTAGATACAATCCGTTAAAATCTACAGAATAGCTTCCTAAAGACAAATGACTATTTACAATAGTTTTAACAATCTCACCCTTCGTGTTGTAAACTGACAGATCTACCTCTCCATCTTTATCCAGCTTAAAAGAGAGTGTTGTAATAGGGTTAAAAGGGTTTGGATAGTTTTGGTATAATCTATAATTTTCTATAAGTTGACTCTCATCAATATCTACAATATCAAACTCTCTAAAAATCTGTAACTTATCAAGATTAAGGTCTCTACCATTAGCAGAGCAACCTAACAATCCAATTTGGATCGAGTTCTCTTTACCATATTGATCTAAATCAACCTCATGTAAATGCCATTCATTGGGATCTCCGGTAAATCTATAAAATCTTTCAACGTCAATCCAGTCTGAACCATCTTTAACCTGAACAATTAAACTATCATTAGCCCATGTATTACCCAAAGAATGGAAAAGATAAAAACTTAATTTGAGATGAGAATCTTCCTTAGAAACATCTATTGGAGGAAGCTCTAATCTTATATCATTTCCAGATGCTGTAAAAGCAGAGCTGTATCTTATTAGTTTCTCTCCATCTTGAGGTAAGGTTCCACTAGGAGATAAAGCTTCACTTTCAACCGTCCATTCTCCTAATGTTCCACTGGTTTGTACCGTATTCCAGCCGTTAGGAATTTCACCACCTTCAAAACTTTCAGTTAGATAAACAACCGGATAGGGAAACCAACCAATATTATAAAGGTCTGTCATATTTATATGATTGAGTTGATCTTCTAAGATAAATTTAATTGTTCCGGCTGTTGGAGTAGAATAGCTGCCAAGATCAGCTTCAAAATTATAGAATCTTCTACTCTTACTAACATCATTCATAGTAATGGTTTCTGTTGTTCCATTAACTGTAACTTCAGCCTTTACGGACTCCAATCCTGTCGCTTCTCTAATCTTTATACCTATGATCATATTTTCATTTATTAAGGCTTCAACACCACTAACAGAGATAAGCTCAGGAGCTTCATTATCCTCTAAAATAGATCCGTTAGTAAAAGTTATATCATCAATCCAAGCACAATCTTCCCCATTCTGTGTTGAATAATCCTTTATGTATGACCACTTAAAAGTATGAATACCGGCTTCAACAGGATAGGTAAACTCCTCCCAATCAAACTCTCCACCCCATTTATCAATTTCAATATCATCTATGTAGAAAAACAGTCCATCATATATAGATGCACCTGAAGGTTCGCATGAAACTTTTCTTGAAAAAGTAACCTCTCCTGCATCTTCATAGTTTAGTTCAATACTCAAATCACTATTTTGGTTATCATATATAACTCCTGATTTTGCAGAATATATACCCTGATTGCTATTTTCATCAATAACCCAATCTGCATTACCATAAGATTCCCAGTTTAGAGACAATAGATCTCCGCTCTCAAAATCCTCCGTTATAGTTGCATTCACAATAGTTACCATAAGGAAAATTAAAATCAGATAAAACCTCATACCACCCCCTATATTTTTTAGGATTAAACCCCCAATATTAAATTATAGTAATATTTATAGGCTTTTAGTACAAAAAAATAAGAAATTTATATATTTGAGAAAAAACACCACATGGTATCTGTTGAAAAACTCATAAACACTATTCAGTTACGGAAAAATAATAGTAGAGTGATGGATTTATCACAGACTGATTTTTTTTGATAGAGATCATTTGAAAACCATTACATTTTTAATCAAAATTTTCTGACTACTTATTTAAACATATAAACTCTAACCTTTTTTAAAATGTCCTATTTACAAAGTGATAAGATTGGCTTGACTCTTTAGGATAAAATAGCTACTTTCAACTACCTAGTATAATGCTTTATAATCATGGTGTGATAGAATCTAGAAGCGAGTATTTATGGAAAATGATAAGCTTATTGAAAAAATTATTGAAAAAACAATAGATGAAATTAATAAAAGTTTAAAGAATGAAATCCCTAAAGATGATAGTAGTGAACTTTTAGGTAAAAGTTTAGACTCCCTTTCAGTAATAAACTTTATTGTCATTTTGGAAGAGAATATAAATAAGATTGGAAATATTGAAATAGTATTGACAAATGATGATTCAATATTTTCAGAGCCATCACCCTTTAGGACAATTGAAACACTCAAACTATATCTAAAAAAAATAATGAAGTAAATTATGTCTAAAATAATATTAATATCCGATACAAACATCTCACCTTTAAAATCTTTTCTTACAAAAAGGTGTGATATAGAGATTTTTATGCCAAAATTTGGAGAAGCAGCACCTAGTTTAATGGATATTGATAGAAATCCTGTTAATAAGGAGGGAAACTATATTCTTGTTTGGGTAAAGCCTGATTCTGTATCTTACCATTTTAGGAAGATATTTGAATATGATGATATATCTATAGATAAGATAGAAAATGAGGTTGATAATTTTTGTGAACTGTTATCACAATTTTCTAACTATACTATAATATTTCCAACACTAATACTGCCTCCATATTTTAGAGGGAGAGGAATTGAAGATTATAGATATGATTACGGCTTTTCAAATATTATTGATAAAATGAATCTTCAAATTTCAAAATATTTTAGTAACCATAAAAATTTTATTATGCTCAACAGCAATAGATGGCTGTATGGTTCAAATATTGAAAGCTTTAATCCTAAGCTTTGGTATATGGGAAAAATTCTTTACGGAAACGAAATATTTGATCTTGCATCAGAGGATATAATCTCATCTATAAACACCATTGAAGGAAAAAGTAAAAAGATGATAATTGTTGATCTTGATAACACCCTCTGGGGAGGTATTGTAGGGGATGATGGAGTTGAAAATATTAAGTTGGGTGGACATGATCATATAGGTGAAGCTTTTAAGGATTTTCAAAAGGAGTTAAAACTTCTCACAAAAAGAGGGATTATTTTAAGTATAGTAAGTAAAAATGAAGAAAAAACAGCCATAAACTGCATAAAAAATCATCCTGAAATGGTTTTGACAATTGATGATTTTGTAGGCTGGAGAATAAATTGGAAAGATAAGGCTGAAAATATAAAGGATCTTGTAGAAGAGATAAACATAGGTCTTGATTCAATAATATTTTTTGATGATAATCCTTACGAAAGAGAAAGAGTAAAAGATTCTCTCCCTCAAATTTTAGTTCCTGATATTTCAAAAGATCCTACAACATATAAAAAAACTTTACAATCTTTGAACTGTATAGACAGTTATCTTCTGAGCGATGAGGATAGAAAAAGAACAAATATGTATCTCACTTCAAAAAAGAGAGAGAGCTCAAAGTCAAGTTTTACAGATATTGAAAGTTGGCTTAAAAGCTTAGATATTAAGGTTATTGTTGAAGAGTTTAATAAAAAGAATAGTTTGAGAATCTCTCAACTTTTAAATAAGACCAACCAGATGAACCTGAGAACTAGAAGACTCTCTTTAAATGAGCTTGAAAAGTGGGTTTCTTCAGAGAATAACTACATGTGGAGTATAAGAGTAGTTGATAAATTTGAGGATAGTGGAATAACGGGAATTATAGGCGTAAAAGTTATTGATAACACTCTATTTGTCGAAGATTTTATTCTAAGCTGCAGGGTTTTTTCCCGAAATATTGAAAACTATATGATATGGTATATTTTTGAGCAAGCAAAAAAACTTGGTGTGGATAGAGTTGAAGCTTGTTATATAAAAACAGATAAAAATAAACCATGTTTAGATTTTTTTATGAAAAGTGGATTTGAGAAAGAGGATAATCTTTTTTACCAAAAAAGTGGATATGATTATAAAAAGCCTCAATTTATAAGTAGCAGGTAGAAACTATGTTTGAGAAGCTGTTTAAAATAATATTTTCAAATAAAATTTTACTACCATTTTATCATCATGTATCAGAAAAGCAGCCTATACATACAAAACACCTTTTTAAATCCAGAAATATAAGTCATTTCAGATCTGACTTGGATTATTTTCTAAAACATTATAATCCTGTTTCAGTTGATGATATTTATAGATCTATTTTTAAAAATTATAAACTTCCACAAAACCCTTTTCTTTTAAGTTTTGATGATGGTTTCAGTGAAGTAGAATCTATAGTTGCACCCATATTAAAAGAGAAAGGTTTACCGGCAATATTTTTTCTAAACGGAGATTTTATAGATAATAAAGATATGATGTTTAGATGCAAAGCAAGTATTCTTATTGAGATAAACAATATCTCTCCAATATTAAGAGAACAATTAGATACAATAAAGGATCTTTTTCAATCATTTGATTTGGAGTATACAAATTTTAAAGATTCTGTAAAATCTATATCCTATAACAAAAAAGATCTCTTGGATAAACTTTTAGAAGTTGGAGAGTTTGATATAGAAAGCTATCTAAAGAACAAAAAGCCATACTTAACAACAGATCAAATTTTAAGTTTAAAAAAAGATGGTTTTGATTTTGGTTCTCATAGTATGGACCATCCTTACTACGGAAAAATATCTGAAGATAAACAGATTGAGCAAACTTTAAACTCTTTAGAAAAGGTTCAAAATATTGTTAACAGCAAATTAAAACTATTCTCATTTCCATTTAGTGAAGAGGGGGTTAGAGAAAGTTTTTATGAAAAAATCTCTCCATACTTAGATCTTACCTTTGGAACTTTTGACAATAAGTTTGATCCTATAAAATTTTCTCTTCAAAGATTTGCAATGGAGGATTATGGAGATAGAATCTCCACAACAGAGGAGAGTGTTAAATCATTTTATAAAAGATCTATATTAAGGATACCTTTTGGAAAAAGCAGTGTAAAAAGGGTTTAAAATTTAAATGGAAATATTTCAGTACAATAGAATTCAGTTAAAAAAAGAGATAGAAAAAGAATCCTTTTTTAGAGGAGAAAGGATACCCATCTCAAAACATAGAGCTATTTCTCACATAAATAATCCAAGAGCAAATGATGAGGATATTTTACTAATAATTGCAAAAGAAGATAGTTCTTTAGTGGGATATATAGGAGTTATTCCCGATTATACTTATTCTGGTGAAGAGAGGATTAAATTTGGCTGGATAAGTTGCTGGTGGATTGATGAAAATCAAAGAAAAAGTGGTATTGGAGCTAAGCTACTTCTAAAACTTTTAAAGGAATATAAGTTTAGAATATGTGGGGTTAATTTTTCACCTGAAGCTGAAAAAGTTTTTATTGCTACAAAAATGTTCAATACACTTACAAAAATTGAGAATAGAAACTATATAATAAGATTGGATTTGTTAGATCTGCTAAAAAGAAAATCATATTATGTAACTTATTTAAAACTCCCATTAAAAGCTTTGGATATTTTTATAAACTCATTATACTCCATAAAAAGATTGAACATTAGGAAAAAACTAACTACAAAGTATGAGGTAATAGACAGAGTTGACGATAAGAGCTATAACTTTATCAGAAAGTATCAACCTAAAAATCAATTTCTCAGAAGAGAAAAAGATGAACTAAACTGGATAATTTCTTACCCTTGGATTATTGAAAGGGGGGAAAAAAATAATGAAGATTTAAAATACTACTTCTCCTCATCTTCAAAGCAGTTTAAATATAAACTTCTCAATATATACGATTATAACAATGAGTTAATTGGAGTTACTCTTTTAAAATTGAGAGATTTTAATATGAGTGTTCCCTTTTCCGTTTACAAGCCAAAAAGTGAAACCATAATTGCCAAAACCATTATAAAAGAATCTATTCTAAACTCGATAAAGATAGTTACAATATCCGATTCTAAAATAAAAGATGAGATCTCTAACGGTTTGGATATATCCATTAAAAGTTGGGATAGAAGTAAGCCTATCTACTACTCAAAAATGATAGGGATCGATAAAAATAGATACTCTTTTCAAGATGGTGACGGAGACTCTATATTTACCTAATCTATTTAGAATTTACTGAAAAAGTGAAGAGATTTGGTGAAACAACCTGAACTTGGTATAAAACAATAGGATATCTTAGCAAACAACTATGGATCGTGGGAGGTGGAAGACGGAATTCGGAAAGCTGATTGATAAAGTTTTATTTTTTGAGAGTCTTATGGAAGGAAACTCTATATAGCATTATATTTATTATGCTAAAGTTACATCGAACTCAGTTTAAATAATTTACCTCTCTTTTTAAAAGATACTGTTCACTCTTTAAAGGAATCAATAAAAAGTTTATACCATATCTCTAATGTAACCAGTTGCCAAACCAGTGTATCCACTTTTTTTTCAGCTATTTTGGTATCTATTACAATATTGTTTACAACACCTCTTTTTTTAAGATCTGAAAGTTGATCAAAACTAAACTCATAAAGCTCGCTATTAAAAAGTTTTTCCAAAGGGAGTATAAAACCTTTCTTTTTCATAGAAAGAGACTCTTTGGAAAGATATTTTCTTGCCAAGGTTTTAAGAAGATATTTTAGCTTTCTGTTTTTCATCTTCAAATCGTGAGAAATATTGTAGGAAAGTTCCACCATTCTATGATCTAAAAATGGGAATCTTCCCTCAATTCCATGATACATAAGAAATTGATCATCTCTATAAAATTGATGTCTTGCCAAGTACCACTTCATATCAAGATCCTGAATTGTCTTTAAACCTTTTCCATCTTCAATACTATTGTAACTTTTCTTAAAAACAGAAAAGGTTGTTCTATTCTCCCGAAAAATCTTATTTATAATCTCATCATTGAAAATCGTTTTCACATAAAAATAGTACTCAAGATCACCTATATTGGAATATTTTTCTACCTGTTTTAGAAATTTACCAACGGTAGGAATTTTCCATTTAGGTAAATACTCCAGCAATCTCTTAAATCTATACTTTGAATGATAATTATATCCAAAAAAAAGTTCATCTCCACCAAGTCCGCTTAAAGAGACCTTGATCCCCTCCTCCTTTAGAGATCTTGCCAAAATAAAACTTGGAGAAAGTGAAGGATATGGCTCTTCAAAAGCTGAAACAACATCAAAAATATCTTTGGTAAGATCAATGGGAGAAACTTTTTTTATAATATGTTTAACATTAAACATTTTTGCATTTGCAGCAGCTTCAAAGCTCTCATCACAATCAATACCATTAAAACCTAATGTAAAAGCTTTTATTCCGGGTGTATGTATAGAGGCTATACCTGTAACCAAAGAAGAATCAATACCACCACTTAAAAAAACACCATTGCTAACATCGGATACCAATCTTAACTTTGTTGAATCAAATAGGATCTCCTCTATCTTATCAATTGTAAAATTTTGATCTTTCAAATTTTCACAATATTTAGGAAGAGTATAGTAAGTAGTTTTACTAATAGTGAAACTATCAAGATCTAAACTTAAATAGTTCCCTTCCGAAAGATTTTTAATCCTACTTAAAAGGGTATCTTTTCCGGAACATGCTGAGATTGCAAAATTAACTCTCATCTGATCATGGTTTATCTCTCTTTCTACCATTCCGGAGCTTAAAACAGCCTTTATATCTGAACCAAAAACAAATCTATTACCATCATAACTGTAAAAGAGAGGCTTTATTCCAAATCTATCCTTTGCCAAAACAATCTCTCTATTTTTTCTATCATGTATAGCAAAAGCATACATACCGTTTAATTTAGGGAAAACTTTTTTTCCCCATTTATGATAGGCAAGGAGAAGAACCTCTGTATCTGATTCCGTTTTGAAACTGTATCCAAAACTTTTAAGCTCATCTCTTATATCTTTAAAGTTGTATATCTCTCCGTTAAACACAATAGTTAAATGTTCAAAACTCATAGGTTGAAAACCTTTTGGGGAAAGATCTATAATACTCAATCTTCTATGGGTAAACCCTATATTTGATTGTAATAAACAACTATCTATACTTTTAAGATTATGATATAAAATACTCTCTTTTGAAGTGGCGTTTCCGTAATAGATTGATTGCTTTATTCCGTTAAATAGATAGAAACCCTGATCATCTTTACCTCTTCGAAACATAGATTGAGAGATCTTTTTCAGACTATCATTAATATATGAAGGCTCTTTTAAAACTATACCGCCAATACCACACATTCTACAACTCTTTTATAACTTTAGCAGGATTACCACCAATGATCTGATTGCCTTTAGGAAATGATTTTGTTACCACTGCTCCTGCGGCTACAATGGTATGATCTCCAAGTTCTAGTTCAGGGAGAATTACACAATTGGTAGTAAGAAGACAATCATTACCAATGATAGGCTTATCCTCTACATATTCAGAAAAGTTATAGTTAAAGAGTACCCTTTTCAAGGAATAATTTTATTTTTTATGTAGAACTCAGGTTTCTTTAATAAAAAAGCCTCTAACAAGAGACTCCCGACTTCCGTCCTCGGTCTTCGGTCTCCCACCTTCTCCCATTACATCATTAGACATTATTTAATCAGCATCATCTTCTTGACATGATTCTCTTTTCCTGCTGTTAGCTTATAGTAATAAACTCCACTGGAAAGATTTGAGCCATCAAATTGGATGGAGTGATTCCCACTTTTCATACTACCATTTAATAACTTTTTAACCATTTCACCTTTATTGTTGTAAACCTCTAATTTTACATTTGATTCCATAGGTAAGTTAAAGCTTATAGTTGTAGTTGGGTTAAATGGATTTGGGTAGTTACTTAAATTAAAAGTTGAAGGAGTAGTATGCGAAGACTCATCAATACCAGTTGTAGGCTCTATACTACGGTAAAGAACATAATCCCAACCCTCTTCTGCAAACAGATACAGATAACCATCACTTGAAAGATGAACTTGTTCTATATGTGTACTTTCAGTAATAATATCTGATTCCGGGCGAGTCCAAGTTTTACCATTATCTTCTGAAAATTGCACACCTGCTGGCCATCCATCTAGAGAAGAGGAACCAATAATAATTGTTCCTTCCGGACTAACATCTATTGATGTTACTAAAATATTATCAACTAACTCACTCCAAGTTTCTCCATTATCTTCTGAAATAAATAAGTTTCCATTACTTTCATAATAGTGACCTCTACTACCGGCTAAA
>PDWI01004479.1_pt1 | contig 18710 bp, 14 predicted proteins | sample 1430891 | NCBI WGS metagenome assembly PDWI01 (sample SAMN01162508, study PRJNA174530) | Oral metagenome, whole genome shotgun sequencing project. | biome: Marine environment; feature: Marine mammal; material: Swab sample of the gingival sulcus; isolation source: swab sample of gingival sulcus...
AAAGTAACACAGGATATATTTAAGGAAAATGATTTGACTATGCTAAATGTATTTTCTACCTCTTGCGGTCCTTGCATGGCAGAACTTCCAGATTTAGCTAAATTGTCAGGAGAGTTTAAGGACAAGAATTTTGCAATAGTTGGACTAAATATTGACTTAGACGGAAGTGGAGCCCCAGATGAAGATTCAAGGGAGGCGGTTTCAAGCATATTGTCTAAGGCTGGTAGCGATATGAAGGTTATATTTGCCGATATGGGATTGATGGAAAGTATTTTTTCTAAGACGGACGCTATACCTTATACAATATTTATAGATAAGGACGGGAATATAGTCGGAGAAAGCTATGTTGGGTCTCGCTCAAAGGACGAGTGGGTTGAAATAATAAATAAAGAGCTCAAATAATGAAAAAGCATTTTTCTTGGTATCTCTTAATTTTAGGGATAGTGTTTACAATAATTGGCTTGTATAGGGAAGAAAATCTTATAGTGCTTAAAAAGGCTATAAGAATCTGTTTGGAGTGTATTGGAATTGGCTAAAGAACTGAATTTTGGTAAAAACTCAATGGGTAATAAACCTATCAAAAAAAGGGCATCCAAGAACAAGGGGATTGGTAGGCACTGGTTCCAATCCTTTTGGGCACTCCTAACGAACGGAAACCTTCAAGGCTATACTACGGGTAAGATATACAAGGGAAATCTAAAAAATGTCTGCGTTCCGGGCTTAAATTGTTATTCTTGCGTAGGGGCTTTGGGCTCTTGTCCCATTGGGGCTATGCAGGCTGTAATAGGAAAAAAGGGTGGTAAGATTCCATTTTACGTTGTCGGTTTCTTGCTTATTGTTGGAAGTTTACTAGGCCGTTTTGTATGTGGATGGTTATGTCCCTTTGGTTTAGTTCAGGATCTATTAAATAAGATTCCGTTTCCCAAAAAGATAAGGACCTTGCCTAAGGAAAAGATTTTAGTAAAATTAAAGTACGTTGTTTTACTTGTCTTTGTTTTGATACTTCCAATGTATTTAGTAAACGATATAGGTAATGGAGACCCCTATTTTTGTAAGCTAATATGCCCTGTTGGAACTTTAGAAGGCGGTGTTCCGCTCGTTCTTCTGAATGACGCTATGAGGGGAACTGTAGGCTTTTTATTTGCTTGGAAGAACCTTATACTTATCGTTACCATACTACTTTCTATAATGATTTATAGACCGTTTTGTAAGGTTATTTGTCCTTTAGGAGCAATTTATTCTCTATTTAACAAGGTTTCATTTTACAGGTATAAGGTAGATTTTGATAAGTGTATAAAATGCGGAAGGTGTGCTAAGAACTGTTTGATGAATGTTGACCCAGTAAAAGATGCAAACCATCTTGAGTGCATAAGATGTGGTAAGTGTAAGCAGGTTTGTCCGACGGGGGCGATAGAGAGCGGTTTTATTATAAAGACTATAGAAAAAACAGTGCCTAACGTTGACTAGATTTATTTAAAAAAAAGTCCCTCAGTTTTGAGGGACTTTTTGACAGATATAATTTAATAATAATATGGTTCTTCCATAATATCTATAGGTCGTGCGTAGAGTTCAAATCCTACATCTATTCTGTCTCCAATATCGCTTCCATATACGAAGTCTAGGGTACCTTCCTTTAACTCTAAAATATAGTATTCGTTAGCACCGTTTTGAATGTCTTCATCACAAGGGAACAGATAATAATATTCTGAATCATTGGTGTATTTACCATTCGTTATAGGAACTCCCAAATCTGACCAGTTACCAGAGGCTGTAAATTCTCTTCCCGATTTAATGTCTATTGTGTAGTCGTTTTGACCCTCAGAGTTTGAATACTCAATTATCAAGCCTTTTTCAAATACAAATTCAAATTCGTACCCAAACCTCATATCGGATGCTATTGTATTGTGCGAAGACCCTGATGGGAATGCGTTATCCATACAGATTGCTTCTGCGGGCATACCCTCTGGAAGCATTGTGTAGTATAAGTATATGTCTCTATACTCTGTTTGAGGGAGTGATATTCCATTTTTTGGAGTCAGTTCCATAACAAATGCAGACTTGCTATCATTATCAAAGGTTAGATACTCAGCAGAGGTTATATCCGATAATTCTACATAGCTTTCATTTCCTGAAAGAGAGGCAAAGTATACAGGGTATCCGTCGCCGCTATCATTTAAAGTATGAAACCTGGTTGGCTTGTTAAAAATATCTGTTTCAGGAACATCTACATATCCGTATGGTTTGTAGATGAATCCAAGTTGGTTCCACGCTTTTGTTCTAAGAGCCATTCCAAATAGGGTTGGAGCAAGACCTATTTTGGTGTTCATGGATCCGTCTTCATCGAAAAAGTTAATATGGAGATCATAACCATCGTGGCTAGCAGATTTCGAGATTTTAAGATTATTGCTTTCGTAGTCATTATTAAACCATTCCATGTAGCGGGTGATATTTGTTGATATAGCTTGGTCTGTCTGTTCGAAGTCGAACTCAGGGTGTCTCATTGAGTAATAGGCGTGTAGATAGTCTCTCAAATACATTTCTAAAAACGCATCTATGGTTTCTTTTTCTACGCCTATTCTTTGTAGAAGTTCGTCTGAGGTCATATCCTGTATCTCTCCGGATGATATGTCGAAGTTGAAGACCTCTACAACATAGTTACCGTTGAATATAACTGGTATTGATAGGATATCATTATATATATATGCGTCATAGTCTATAGACCAGTAGTCTTCTACCCAAGGGCTGGTAAAGTCATATACCTGCCAGTTAACATTGGTAGCTAAGTCAGATCCGCCTTTTAAGAAGGGCAATCTTACGGCTACACGCTGACTGTTTATGTATCTCTTTTTGACGTTTCCAGTGTATTCTTGGGGTCTTATATCATTTAATAGTTCAAAATCTTCACGGTTTGGAATTGGCAACTCATTGATGTCAAATATTTCAACATATTGATCTATTCCTTCTACGATAGATGATTGGTAAAAATCTCCATCATTATTTGTGGCGTTCATGTCATCTTGTGCTATGTCTGAGTTACCAGGGTGGGTTTCTTCATCTTCATTTTCGCTATTGTCGTTTCCGTCACTATTAGAGTTTCCATCTCCCTTGTTACTGTTGTCTTTGTCTCCATCTGACTTACCATCTTTTGAATCAGCTTTGTGGTCTTCTATTTTCGCACCACATTCACTGCAATAAACGCTATCTTTTTGGATTTCAGCCTCACAGCTAGGGCATTTCATAGTATCTTCTTCGCTTACTTTTTCTGAATTTTCTTTGGAGTCTTCATCTTTGGGTTTGGTATTGTCTTCGCAGGCTGAAAGAACCAGAGAAAAAACTATAACAATTATTAATGCAAAATTTCTCTTCATAAAAATTCCCTCCTTTGTCTAATGATTTTATCACGAAATATTAAAATATAGATAATTTCAATAATGTAATATTTATAAAATGTTTATTATTTTTAATTTTAAAGTTCTTGGAAAGAAGTTTTAAATTTTTGTAGAAATATTTTTGTTGACTAATCAACAAAAATATTATAACATTCTTTTTTGTTAGGAGGTCTTTAATGAATAGGTTTGAAAATTTTACTTTTTTAATAAACAAGATACATAGAGATATACAGCGGATAAAGCTAGAAGAACTAAAAAAACACGGTCTAAAAGGATCTCATATGACCTGTATACACTATCTTGGAAAATCGGATAGGGGACTTAGTTTTAAGGAAGTTTGCAAGATTTGTGATGAAGACAAGTCTTTGGTTTCAAAAAACTTAAACTATTTGGTAAATAATGGGTTAGTTGTAAAGGATGTGATAGAAGATAGAACATATAAGGGTAAATTTAAATTGTCTGAAATGGGTAGGGAGCTATTCAAAAAGATAGATGAAAAAACAAATTCAGTTTGCTCTCAAATATACTTAGACAAGGATGAAGAAGAGCTTAAAGTATTTTATTCAAATTTAAAAGAAATATCTGAAAAACTAAGTTTTCACAATAATAAAAACTACAATAGATAGGAGATAAAATTATGAGAATAATAACTGATTCTACTTCAGATTTCACTATTGAAGAGGCTAAAAATAACAATATAGATATAGTTTCACTCTATGTTGTTTTTGACGGTAAAAACTATAAGGATAAGATTGATTTGGATTCAGAGAAATTTTATGAACTATTAAAACATTCTCAGCCACAATCCTCTCAACCTTCTCCCTCTGACTTTTTAGAAGTTTATAATAGATATCCTGATGAACAAATACTATGTATCACCTGTTCGTCTAAATTGAGTGGTACTTACCAAAGTGCGGTTATAGCAAAAAAAGGTTTGGATACAGATAAAATAGTTGTTATGGATTCTGCAACTATATCTTTGGGACTTAAGAACTTGGTTTTGCAAGCTATAAAAATGAGGGATTCTGGTATGTCTCTTGAAGAGATTGTCAGAGAAATTGATAGTCTAAAAGACAGAGTATTTGTAGGGGGTGTTGCAAATACTTTAGAGTACCTTAAGCGTGGAGGAAGGGTTTCTAATATCAAGGCATTGGCTGGTAGTGTTCTAAAGATAAAGCCACTTTTATTTGTAGAAGATGGGGTTTTAAAGTCTTATAAAAAGCGGGCTAGGGGAATGGTTAATGCATTGAAGATTTTATCTCAAACTGTAGATGAATTTAAGATAGATAAGAATTTTCCTATACTTTTGGGTTATTCAAAGGACGATTCAAATGCAAGAGATTTAGCTGAGCTGTTTAGTAAAAATGGGCTTGACGATAATTTAAGCTACGCACCTTGTGAGGTAGGATCTGTAATATCAACTCATACTGGTCCGAATTGCGTTATTTTTTCATTTTTTTCAGTTTAACAATATTTTAACTAGAGAAGCCCAGGCTTCTCTTTTTTGTTAAAGATAAAACTTTACCATTGAAATTTAAACCTTTATAAATGTATAATAATTTAGATGTTTTTTGCTCAATGTTTTTAGCTAGGAGGTAGACAAAAGTGAAAAAGTTATTATCTTTTTTCTTAGTTATTGTCTTTATTGTAGGTTTTGCGTCTCCTTTACATGCTGATGTAAAGGCTATTTATAACCTTGCCACACTGATTATAGACGGTGAAAAAATTTCCGTACAAGCCTATAATGTTGCTGGGAATAACTATTTTAAATTGAGGGATGTTGCCATGTTTTTAAATGGTAGTGAGAAACAGTTTTCAGTTGCCTGGAACGGGAAAACCCGTAGTATATCGCTTATAACTGGCGAATCTTACTCTGCAGTAGGTGGAGAACTCAGTGAAGGGGACGGTGTAAATAAGAGGGGTCTCTTAAGTACGGCATCAATCACTAAAGATGGTTCTAGAATCAGTCCAAAGGGGTACAACGTATCTGGAAACAACTATTATAAATTAAGAGACCTAGGTGATTATTTCAACTTTTTTGTAGGTTGGGATGGAGTTAAAAGGGAGATAATAATATCTACATCGGACTCTGCAACATCTGAAGACCCTGAAAACGAAGATGCAAAGATGGTTGATAAGTTGGCTAGAGAAATATTAGATGATATAGACTCGCCAAGTTCTTCAAGCCGTTCTAGAGTTAGAATTGTCTATGATTGGAGCAGAGAAAAACTCAGATATTCTTCATTTTCAGACTATAAGAACTGGGAAGAAGCTGCTATAAGGGGGTTGAAGTATAGGACTGGAGATTGTTACGTGCTTTGCTCTACTTGTAAGGCTTTATTGGACAAGATGGGCTTTGAAACCAAAATGGTAACTAGGAGCAAAAACGCAAAGAATATCAAACACCATTGGCTACTGGTTAAGGTGGATGGTAGTTGGTATCACATGGATCCAACAAAGGTTCAGAAAAGTAAATCTGTATTTCTACTTACAGATGATGAGTTGGATGCGGTAGTTGTTCCGGGTAGACCAGAGTTCTATAAGTTTGATAAAAACTTATATCCAAGAACGCCTTGATTTTAGACAGTTAGATTATTTTTGAATATAGTACATGGAAGGTTGTTGCTGCAATTTGGATGCGGATGACCTTCTTTTCCTATTTTTGTTTTTCAAAACACGGTTCTAAGATAAACTGTTGAAGTCAAATTATATAAGTTTGGAGATAGGTTTATGAAAAAAGCACCCTTTAAAAATAGTTTTTTAAGAAATATCGTTACTGGCATTTTGATTTTTCAAATGCTTATTTTTTCCACTATATCAGTATACGGTCTTGAAATTAAGGACTCTTATACTAAATTTTCACCTAATAAGGTTGAGGAAGATTCAGGCTATACAGGTCTGTACTTTGGGGGTAAACTTTACAGGGTTGTAGAAAATAACGCTGATGACCTAGTTCTTTTTTATGATGGGAGAAGCATTGGAGATAGGCAGTATCAAGTATATAGACCTGATGAAAAGAATCTAAACTTCCACAACAATTGGTCTGAATCCGACATTTGCAAGTACTTAAATGGAGAGGGGGGCTTTTCTGGTAGGGGTTTTATATCTACTTTTTCACCACTTGAAAGGGCTGCAATTTTGCCTTATGGGGATGTTGAAAAGACAAATCAAAACAATTTCAAGGGAAGTATTCGCATAGATCAAAAGATTGTTTTACCTTCACTGGAAGAAGTTATGGATGGTGGAACTTGGAACATGAGGATGCAAGATAGGGAAAATGGCTCGGCTAAGTGGTCTGCTTTTGCTGATTCTTATTACCTCAGGTCTCCCTCTGTGTACGCTGGCGACAATAGGTACTGCGCTAGGGTTGGAGCGACTGGAATCATAAATGAGGGTAGCCTAACGGTGTTTGATTTTTTATCTATAAGACCCGCACTTAGAATTGATAAGACTAAGGTTCACCACTATATGATAGGGTATTCTCACCTAGATGGTGCTAATCCTTATGTGTTTGAAAAATTGGAAAATGCTCAAGAAAATGCCAGACCGGTCCTCTTTGATCCAAAACTCACACTAAGGGTTTCCTCTCTTGAAATTTTAGAAGATGGTTTTGAACTATTCTATGAGGACGCCTGCGTTAGAAAAAACACCTACCTTAGTGTTATTTTTGTAGATTCTGAAGGACGGTACAAATACTACGGAAGGATCAAAAAAATAGAATCTGAGGATGGCACTGCTAAATTTAATTATCCTGAAAACTTTTCTGAAGGCCTAATCCCATATATATTTGAAGAGAGGGTTAACTCAAAGAATAAGAGCAACTACTCTGGCGAATTTATAGACCTTTCTCCTGAGATTATTTCTTCCGTAATATCTAGACTAGAATCCCAGGAAACTGCGGATGAAGCCTATTCTCTATATCAAAATATAAGTGGTGTTTTGCCATCTGCTACACATAGGCTCAAGGTGCTTAGCTATATGTATAATAGGTTTAAAACCGATTTCAGCTTATCTAAAAAGTTGTCAGATGAGTACGCTAAATTAGACTTAGGTTCAATTAAAATTAAAGATGAAGAAGATGGATATTTATTTTTGGAATCCCTTCTAACCATGGGTGATTATGAGACCACTTACTCAATTATGAAGCTTCTATATACCTTGTCTCCTGATAGGCTTAGAGAATTTTTAAATGATGAGAGATTTTCTGAGTTCAGAGCTACTGATTCATACCTTTCACTTTTTGAGCCAGAAAAATATCTTATAGGTTCTGAGTATTTTGCAGACATTAATAAGAGTAAGAACCTTGAAAGCTTAAAATCAAAGGCGGTTTCTGTCTTTAGAGGTATGAATGACTTTGCAAAGGCTCATCCGCATTTGGTTAAAAACAGAAATGAATTTTTGAGGAAGGTTTCAGAAAAGGCGTTTGACTTGTCATTCTTTAAAAAACTACCCAGTGAAAATATAGATATTGAAAATGGTATCATTTTGCTTAATGACGGAGCTATTGATTTGTTTTTGGCATCTAAAAAGGAGGTTTCAGAACTTATCTCTAGCGTAGTAGCTGAAGCTGAGATGTCCTTCTTATCAGATGAGGTATATACTTCGCTAGATTGTGGGGTGTTCAATAAATATTTAGGTAATTCTGATGGAGACAAGCCTGGCTATAGAAAACTTATCTTGAGGATGACACCTGAATTTGAGTCCGTATTATCAGCCGGATTTGGCATAAAGGTTTATTTGCGAGGAGGGAGTGTTTATATTCCAAAAGCTGTATTTTCTGAACTGTTATCTGAGGCAGCGTCTTGTGATTTAGAATTTGAATCAAATAATGGAATCTCTGTAAAGTATTTAGATAAGGATTTAGATGACTACACCTTAAAAGATTCTGCATATGGTATTCATATTGACTCTAGCATTGAAAACACGGCTGTATTCAGAAACGGTGGTGAAATAGACAGTGTTTACGACACTCTGAAGGTTTTATTATCAGCAGAAACCTCCAGTTTTGGTGTGTTTAGGATGGGTTTAACAAATAAAATCAAATACTTAGATATTTCTGATTTACCGCCTGAAGAGATAGAGGCTATAACGGCGCTGTCATCAAAGAAGATAATAAATGGATTTGAAGACAGAACATATAGACCCGATGGTTCGCTTAGAAGGTCTGAATTCGCTAAGGTATTATCAGTGGCTTTAAATTTAAAACCGGTTACAGATAGAGAAACCTATAATCCATTCTTAGACGTTACTCAAGACAAGTGGTACTATGACTACGTTGTGACTTGCTATGAAAAAGGACTGTTAAAGGGTAGGTCTGAGGATGTTTTTGATCCAGATGATTTTGTAACACGTGAAGAGGTCGTTGTCGTGCTATCTAGGATAATTAAAGATGAGTATGAGAATGTTCCGAATATTGAAGAACTAAATGACTTCTTTTTAAATAATTATAACTTGAAAAAAATTTCTAACTGGGCTTTAGATGAATACGCCCTATCTTTATTATGCAACCTTGTTGAAGTAACGCCATTTGAAGAATATTCTGGAAATCAACCCTTAAATCGGGCAGAGATGGCGAAAATATTGTACAGATTTATCGGCTTTACGGAAAAATAGATTGTTAGATGACAGCTAGCTGTATGGAAGGATGATACTTATATGAAAAAGATTTTGTTTGTTCTAGTGCTCTTGATTTCGCTCTTATTTGTTTCAGCTTGCTCTGGAAGTCAGGGAGTGTCTGAGGAAGAAGAGGTTATTGAACCAAAGGGTTTTTATTTTAAATCAAAGGATATAATGATGAGCCCTGAAGCACCATCTAAGGAGGTTACGGATGCTTTGGGAGAACCTATCAAGTATTCTGAAGGAAATAGTTGTGAATATGGTGGAACCGCAAACCTTTATTCTTACGACGGCTTTGTGATAGAAACATACCAAGTTGATGGTGTTGACACTATACTAAGTATCACTATAAACTCTGATGCGGTAAAGACGATTGAGGGAATAACGATAGGTTCTAAAAAATCAAAGCTGATAGAAAAATATGGAGATGACTACGTTGAAGAAGCGGTTTATATAGCTTATAAAAAAGATGAATCTGCTATAATGTTTACAGTAGAAGATGACGTTGTTGCCGAAATCACTTATATATCAGCAGAGAAAAGCATGATGTTTTAATGTATGAAAAAGACATTTATCGCGTTGTTTTTTTTAATATTAGTTCTCTTTCCAGGTCTATCTTTAATTAGAGGAGAGCTATCGGAATCCTATGTTGAAAATAGGGCGCTGTACAAGTACCCTAGTTTTGACGTGGGAGCTTTTTTGTCTGGTACTTACCAAGGTGAATTGGAAAATGCCTTATCAGACCAAGTTTATGGGGCTGAGTTCTTTAAGATAGGTTTAGAAAATTCTAAAAATACTCTGCAAACTGTTCTTTATGAAGGTCTTTTAAAATCTAAGAATTCAATATACAAAGATTATCAACCCATTGGTTCGGATTTTTTAAAGTACCTTCCTACAGGCCATATCCTTGAAAATAACTCTGCGTTTGGACGAAAAGTGTACAGCCCAAATGGTTTTTTGAACTTGATAAATCGACTATCTAAAATGGAAGGGGATAAGAAATTCTACGTTTATTATATAGAAACCGACTACGATATTGACGCTCCACACTTTGATAGCGGGCACATTTTTTATAAGACCATGAAAAGTGGGTTGTCCCCTGTTATTGGTATAGAACGTTTTTATTTGAAAAATATAGGTGATTACACCAAGACCTTTTATAAGAGCGACCACCATTGGAAGGCTATTGGTCAGGAGATAGGATACTCAGATATGGCAAGGCTAATGGGGGTATCTACCAGTGATCTCCTCCAAACCGAAGTAAAGAAAATACCGTGCTTGGACTTTGTGGGTTCACGTTCTAGACAGATAGCTGATTTGAATTTAAGCGATACCTTTGATGTTTTAACAGCTGAGCTCCCAAGGCACAAAGAAAGTATAAATGGAATACCCAAGCGGTATGACAACAAGGGTAGGTATGCACTTATGAAATCTTACAATGGTCCAAGAACAGCGAATCACTACGCAAATGCCAATGGTTGGGACTATGGTCTGGTTTCCTATGACTATCAAAGGGGTAATGGCAAAAACCTACTTGTAGTAGGTGATTCGTATATAAACCCTGTAAATTCATTTCTGGCTTATCACTTTGATAAGTCTTACTTTATAGATCCTAGGCATTATGAGGACAATTTAAAAGAACCTCTGGACTTGGAAAAATTTATTTTAGAAAACGATATAGACACTGTCCTCTTTGTTGGGAGATACAAATTTTTTGGAGATTTTTAGAATTTTAATAAATGCTTAGTTTATGGGAGGATAGATGCTTTTTTCAAGTTCTACATTCTTGATGTTATTCTTACCTGCAGTGTGTGCAGCTTATTTTCTTGTGTCAAGTAGAAAGTTTAAAAATCTAATCTTATTTTTGTTTTCAATTTTATTTTATGCTTGGGGAGAACCTGTATACATAGTTTTGATAATAATATCCTCTCTCAATGACTATTTTTTTGCACAACTCGTATCTGCTGAAAAGAAAAAAAACAACTATGGTAGGGCAAAATTATACTTTATACTTTCCTTAGTTGTAAACTTAGGGCTTTTAGGATACTTTAAATACGCAAATTTTTTAATATTGAATGTTAATTGGCTTACAGGCTGGAATATACCAACACAAAATCTACCGCTGCCAATAGGGATAAGCTTTTACACCTTCCAAACAATGTCATACAGTATAGATGTCTACCTTGGCAAGGTTAAAGTTCAAAAGAGTTTTTTAAATATGGCAACCTACGTTGCGCTATTTCCACAACTTATAGCGGGACCTATAGTTAGATATAGGACGGTAGAAAAAAATCTAGCTGAAAGGGTTGAAACAATACCAAAAGTGTACTCGGGGCTTCAACGATTTAGTTTTGGACTGGCAAAAAAGGTTATTATAGCTAACCAAATGGGGCTTATAGCCGACACTATTTTTCTAAACTATTCTAATTCTACTGGAACAGTTGTGACCTGGCTTGGAATACTTGCCTACACATTTCAGATATACTTTGATTTTTCAGGTTATAGCGATATGGCAATAGGATTGGGAAGGGTTTTTGGATTTGAATTTTTAGAGAATTTTAATTACCCATATATTTCTAAAAGTGTAACAGAGTTTTGGCGAAGATGGCATATATCCCTCAGTTCTTGGTTTAGGGACTACGTATATATTCCACTTGGAGGAAACAGAAAACATCAAATAAGGAATATAATAGTTGTATGGCTTTTGACTGGGCTTTGGCATGGCGCTTATTGGAACTACGTTATCTGGGGCGTTTTCTATGCAGTGCTATTACTTGTAGAAAAATATTTGATAGGAAGTTTCATAGATAGATTTCCAAACTTTTTAAAGTGGCTTTACACTATTTTCTTTGTAATGGTCGCGTGGGCTATATTTAGAATTGAAGACTTGGAAACCCTAATCAATGTGCTAAAGCAGATGTTCGTCTACACTACTTATGGGGGAACTGACTTTGCCTTTGAGTATCAAAATATACTTTACGCTATATGGTTTATGCCTCTTGCCTTCTTATTCTCTACACCCTTATTTGCCAACCTTTTTAAACTAAATTCGTCTGAATTATCACAGAAAAAACCTCCATGCTTGGAGGTCATTAACAGCGTAACTGCGCTAGTACTATTAGTTGTTTCTATAACATTTATAATAGGTGGTGAATTTAACCCATTTATATACTTTAGATTTTAATCATTTTACTTCCAGGTCTTTGTCGTATTGACAGCTTTTACCCATTCTTGGTATTTCTTTTCCCTATCATCCTCTGTCATAGTAGGCTTAAAGGATCTATCTACCTTCCAGTTTTTGGATATTTCTTCTCTATCCTTCCAAAAGCCTACTGCTAGACCTGCAAGGTATGCTGCTCCAAGAGCTGTTGTTTCAGTTATCTTAGGTCTTTGAACTTCTCTTCCTATTATATCTGATTGAAACTGCATCAAAAGGTTATTTGTAGTCGCTCCTCCGTCTACCCTTAGGGTTTTTAGCCCTATTCCAGAGTCTTTTTCCATTGCGTTTATTACGTCTTTGGATTGGTAGGCTATGGATTCTAGGGCAGCTCTTATAATGTGATTTTTATTTGCCCCTCTAGTTAATCCCACTATAGTTCCCCTCGCATACATATCCCAGTGTGGTGCTCCTAAACCTACGAATGCTGGTACTATATAAACCCCATTTGTATCTTCTACCTTCGTTGCAAAGTATTCACTGTCACCAGCTTCTGTGAGCAGGTTCATCTCATCTCTTAGCCATTGGATTACCGCGCCACCTATAAATACAGAACCCTCAAGTGCGTATTCAACTTTTCCGTCTATTCCCCAAGCTACTGTGGTCAGCAAACCGTTTTTTGAGCGCACTATGTCATTCCCAGTGTTCATCAGTATGAAGCATCCAGTTCCGTATGTGTTTTTAGCCATGCCATCTTCATAACAGGCTTGCCCGAATAGCGCAGCCTGTTGGTCTCCAGCTATTCCTGATATCGGTATCATAGCACCCCCAAAGGTCTGGCTATCCGTTTTTCCGTATATATGAGATGATGGCTTTACCTCGGGGAGCATGGATTTTGGTATTCCTAGCTCGGTTAAAAGCTTATCGTCCCATCTTAGATTTTCTATGTCATAGAGCATGGTTCTAGATGCGTTTGAATAGTCTGTTACGTGAACCTTCCCTCTAGTTAGGTTCCATACAAGCCAGGTGTCTATATTTCCAAATAAGAGTTCTCCTCTTTCAGCTTTTTCCCTTGCTCCATTTACATTATCGAGTATCCACTTTATCTTAGTGCCTGAAAAATAAGCGTCTATAACCAACCCCGTTGTTTTTCTTACGTAGTCTTCTAAGCCTTTTTCCTTTAAGTCATCACAGATGCCTGCAGTTCTCCTACACTGCCAAACTATTGCATTGTATATCGGTTTTCCAGTGTTTTTATTCCAAACTACTGTGGTCTCTCTTTGGTTTGTTATTCCTATTGCAGCTATTTCTTCAGGCTTTATACCTGCGCTTTCTAAGACCTCTCTTGCGACTCCTGACTGACTCCCCCATATCTCCATAGGATCGTGTTCTACAAATCCCGCCTTTGGATATATCTGCGAGAACTCTTTTTGCGCAATTTTTACTATGTTTCCCTCTTTGTCAAAAAGTATTGCTCTTGAACTAGTTGTTCCTTGGTCAAGCGCCATTATATATGATTTTTTCATAGAAGTCTCCTAGTAGTTCCAAAGATCTGAGTTACCAGTGGAAACACCACTTGCTCCTGCCTTGATGTTTTCTATTATATGCCTCTTTTCGCTTATAAAACCTCCAGTTATTATAGGCACTTTTGAATCGCTTGAAAATCTCTTTACAACATCTGGTATAATTCCCGGTAGGATTTCAACTGCATCTGGTTTGGATGTTTCTAGCGATTTTAAGCCCGTTTTATAATTATTGGAATCTAACATGAAAATTCTTTGAACTGAAATGAGGTTTAATTTTTTTGCTGTATGTATTAATTTTGCTTTTGTGCTTATTATCCCGTCTGGGTTAAACATTTCTTTTACGTACCTTAAACCCGTGGGATTAGTAGATATGCCATCAAGTAAGTCTATGTGTAAGAATACGAGCTTGTTTTTTTCTTTAAGCGCAGATATTTCGTCCTTCAAGGTAAATATGTCTACATCTAACATAAACACTACTTTTATTTCAGAATTAATTGCGGCTACAAAAGAAGGTTTGTTGTGGATTGCAGCTATTATTGGATTTTCGTTTAACGCCTCTATAAGTTTATCCTTCATCAGCTACCCACTTGTTTAAGTATTTAGAAATGTCTTCCATAACTTCCTCTCTGTTGATTTCATTTAGTATTTCGTGTCTTGCCCCCTGGTATATTATCACATTTACATTTTTAAGCCCTCTTTTTTTGAGTGTATTAGCAAGAGCCTTTATCCCCTTTGAATTATTTGATACAGGGTCCTTGGACCCAGCCATTAAGAGTATCGGCAAATCCTTTGGCATTTTATCGATCTCTTCGTCTTTTTCTAAGGATTGCATAAGGTCAAGGAGGTCTGAAAAACCTCCTACTGAAAATGAATGCCCACAATACTTGTCTTGAATATACTTGTCTACCTCTTTATCATCTCTGCTAAGCCAATCAAATTCAGTTCTGTTTGGTTTAAACGCATTGTTGAAGTTTCCGAAACTCATCTTTGATAGTTTTATACTTTCATTATCTCTTCCGTGTTTTTTTAGTTCTTTATTTATTATGTATCTCGATAATATGTTAATTATCATGGGGTTTTTGCCGTTTGTAGCTATTATTATAGCTCCACTTACTCCTTCTCCATGTAACATTACATATCTTCTCATTATAAACGAACCCATGCTGTGCCCCAGAACAAATACGGGGAGATTTGGGTTTTCTTCTAGCGCTATTTGACGTAACTGGTGTATGTCTTCAACTATTTTGTGCATTGAGTCTTTTTCTGACATTACTCCTAGTTTTTCTGGAGTACCTGCTGTTTTTCCATGTCCCCTATGGTCGTTTGCGTATATTACGTATCCCTCTTTGTTTAGCCTTTCTGCAAACCTTTCGTATCTATGAGCTGCTTCTGACATACCATGGGCTATTAATATTATACCTTTTAACTTCGTAATGTTCTCAGGGATCCAATTATATACAAAAATACTTTTTTTATCTGCTGTTTCGAATCTAAATGTTTTTAGCATAATGTACCTCTTATTCTGGTTTTAGACCCTTATACTTTTGCTGGGCTTAGTGCTGTGAATAGTATAAATCTTATTAATTTTTAACAATTAATTATAACACAATAATAAAGGCTTTAGGTGTGTTTTCTTATAATTTAACCTATATTTATATAGAACTTTTTATTCATTAAATAGAAAGAATAGGTTTTAAACAAATTTTAGTGTTTTTTAAAAAAGTGATTTGTTAAGGTTGATTTTTGTGTTTTTTTGTTATTATTAACTTAATTTTGTTCAAATAATACCGATTATCTAAAAACAAAGATAGATTCTAAAAAAAATTTATTAAACAAACATTTCCAAAGTGTTTGGAGGAGTTATGAGAGCTAAGTTAAAAATATTAATAATTTTTTCTATGAGTTTTTTGCTTATGCTTTTTTATGGTTTTACAAATTCAGAAAAACAAAAAAAAGTTTTGTTTATAAATTCTCATACTTTTGGAAGGGTAGCATTTTCTGAACATGTGGGAGCAATTAGATTAGCACTTGAGTCAGAAGGAGTTATCATAGATGTAGAGCCCCTTAAGTCTGAAGATGTTTTGGATGAAGAATATAGAGAAATGCTTAGAAAACAGTTTGAATATACTTTAAATAATAGTGGTCCTTATGATTTGATATTGGCTGATGGCGAGCAGGCTATGGATTTTTTACTTGAAGAAAAGCCTCTTTTGGGGGATACTCCAATAGTTTTCTTTGATGTAGATTCCCAAAATAAAGTTGAAGATTACATTGAAATTTCTAATGTGTATGGTGTAAGTCAATCCGTTGACTTCAATAAGAATATAAATCTTATAAAAAGATTATTTCCAGGTACAGATACTGTAGTTTGTCTTTCGGATGATACTATTATGGGAAGAGAGGCTGTTAAAAATTTTTATGAGGAAGGAGAGAAGTTTCCAAACTTAAATTTTAAAGAGATAAATCTTTCAAATGTTCCCTTAGATGATGCTCTTGTAGAAATATCTTCATATGGGAAAGGAACTGTATTTTTAGCTGTTTACCTAGTTGAAGAATTCAGTTCTAGCACCTTTGATTCTTATGACTTTGAACGAGGAATATTATCTGCTACAGATAGGCCAATTTTCACCATATATGACACTAACCTCGGTGATGGATTTATTGGGGGATATACAGTATCATTTTTTAATCAGGCTGAGTTTGCAGGCGAGATAGCTCTTTCTATTTTATCAGAAGGGTTTGTAGAAGGTGAAAATGGTGAAACAAATCTCTTTTATTTACAAAATGAAGTTATATTTGACTATGAGGCCTTAAATAAATATGGTTTATCTGAAAATGCCCTTCCTGAAAATTCTATATTGATGAATAAACCAATAGATTTCTTTGAAGAGAATAAGTCTTTGTTCTTAACTATTATTTCTGTAATCATTATTCTTATAATGTTTGTGATGTATCTTTGGTTAAGCATAAATAATAAAAAGAGAATAGAAAAAGAACTCAATAAAAAAAGTACAGAACTAATTGAATCAAATGAAAATCTGATATCAGCTAATAGAGAATTGAATAGGTTTATTGAGGAAATAGAACATAAAAACCGAAAAATTCACGAACTTGTGTATGTAGACCCTTTGACTGGGAACAACAATAGGGAGGCAATATTCAAGATAATAGGGGATTGGGTGTCTAGGGAAGAATTATATTGCTGTGTTGCATTTATAGACATTGACAATTTTAAATTTATAAATGACTCTTTTGGACACGATTTTGGAGACACTGTAATAGTAGAAACCTGTGCTAGGATAATGCGAATAGATGATAAAGACTTTGAATTTGGAAGGTTTGGAGGGGACGAGTTCATCTTGATAAAGAGGTTTGATGACAATGAGGATGTAGGTAAGTTTTTAAATAGTATAATAACTCTCTTTTCTGAACCACTGATGGTCGGTGAAAATAGTCTGTTTGTATCTTTGAGCATAGGTGCTTCACTTTATCCTTATCATGGAACTAGCGAGGTCGAGCTCATCAAAAAGGCAGATTTGGCACTTTATGTAGCTAAAAATTCTGGGAAAAACAGAGCTGTTATATATACAGACTCTATGTCTCAGGGGATTGAAGATAAAATGCTATTCCAGTCCAAGCTTAGAGAAGGTTTTTCTGATAGCGAGTTTCACCTTGTTTATCAGCCTTATTTCAGCATAAGTGAGCAAGACTATGTAGGAGTAGAGGTTCTGCTTAGGTGGCACAGTGGCGATCTTGGGTATGTGTCTCCTCTAAGGCTTGTAAGCGAGGCTGAAGAGATGGGACTTATAAATGAAATAGGGCTTTGGATTTTGGAGGAATCTTGTAAGTTTGCTGTGAAAATAAACGAGAAAATCGACAGGAAGATTACTATATCTATTAATATATCTTCAATTCAGCTGGTACATCCAAATTTTATAGAAAATGTAGAGAAGATTATAGAATCTACAGGAGTTGATCCTGGTCTCTTATGCTTTGAAATAACCGAGTCAGTAATGGTTAAATTTACTGAGCATAATATGAACATATTGAGTGCTATTAGGGATATGGGAATATGTATTGCAATTGATGACTTTGGCACGGGTTATTCTTCTCTAGGATATTTTAAATATTTACCTGCTAGAGTGTTGAAAATAGACAAGGTATTTATAGACTGGATTGACAAGAACCCTATAGATAAAATGATCTTAGATCTTATAATAAAACTTGCCCACAAGAAAGGCTTAATAGTAACAGCAGAGGGTGTAGAACACCAAGAACAAGTGGAATTTTTATCTGAAATTGGTTGTGACCTCATACAGGGGTATTATTACGCTAAGGCGGGAAGAGAAGAAGAAGTCTTAAAACTCTTTAATTAAGGAAAACAAATCATCCCTTTTGTTGGTTGGTGGGAGTATGTCATTTAATCTTCAAGTGCCGTAAAACTTATATTTTTTTACTTTGTTTATAATCTAAGAAGATTTTACAAAAAAATTTTTTATTGGGTGAAAAAGTTGTAAACTATTGATAATTTATATTGATTGATAAATTTTATATGTTATAATCGCCTTGATATCGGATAAAGATATCTGGTTTTAGATTAATTAAAATATTTATATATTTTGATTTGTATAGTAAAGGAGTTTGCTTATGTTTAATAAAAAACTATTATCATTTTTATTAGTTTTATCTGTTCTCTTTGCTTTTAGTGCCTGCTCAAATAATGAAGAAAAAGAAGAACCAAAAGACGAAACTAAAAAAGAAGACGTAAAAGAAGACGATAAGGAAGAAGCGAAGGAAGAAGCGAAGGAAGAAGAAAAAAAAGAAGAGGAAAAGGAAGAAGAAAAAGAGGACGCTAAAGAAGAAAGTGAAAAAGAAGGACCTCAAGAAGTTAATCTTTACACAACTAGGCACTATGAAAGTGACGATGCTTTGTATGCTAAGTTCGAAGAAGAGACAGGCATCAAGGTAAATGTTGTAAGCGAAAAGAAGGCTGGAGCCTTAATCGAAAAGATCAAGAGCCAA
>PDWI01004480.1_pt1 | contig 18705 bp, 20 predicted proteins | sample 1430891 | NCBI WGS metagenome assembly PDWI01 (sample SAMN01162508, study PRJNA174530) | Oral metagenome, whole genome shotgun sequencing project. | biome: Marine environment; feature: Marine mammal; material: Swab sample of the gingival sulcus; isolation source: swab sample of gingival sulcus...
TTCCCCCTTTCCCATCATCTCGTTGATATTACTATTATATCATCTATAATATAAACTTGACAATGGAAAACGGGGCATAGTGTGCAGCCTGCACACAAAACGAACGTTGGACAAGCCGTAAGATTGCTGAATGCGAGTTCACCACTTCTAAATACAACGAAAGCCCAGATTTTTCTGGGCTTTGGCTATTGCATTGAATAGCAAACTATTCAACAGGCAGTCACGCCCATTTTTTATCAATTGATACAAAATATTATTTTTCCAAAACTAATGTCGGGGTATTTTGATAAATAGGATCAGGATTTTGAAAACCATATTTATAAATTTGTATCGTCATTATTTTTTTGCCATCACTATCCGTTAAATTAGGATTGATTGCATCAGCATAGACAATACCCCATTGATATTCTTGCGGTTGATCGCCTTTGACAAGTGATATACCATTCAAAGAATGTTTAACACTATCAAAAAAAGCATCTTCGCTATTAAAAGCGGAAAAATTACCACTATAATTTGCTGATTGAACGTGAAACTGGCTGATAATCGTCCTAGCCGTTGCCAAATCGGCATTTTCCTTCGATTCATTTTTAACATCTAAATAACGAGGAATGGCAATCGCTGCCAAAATACCGAAAATTATAACGACAACAAGTAACTCGATTAAAGTAAAACCCCTACGCTTTAATTCAAATCTATTCATACTATACTCTTTTTCTATTTTGCTATGTCGTCAATTTAAAAGATAATGGTGATGCTTAATATAGTTCGTAAGATCCTCACGTCACTACATTCCTCTCACACTGGTCGCAAACAAGTTTGCTGCTCGGGCATGCAACCTGTCTAGATAACAGCGTGGCGATTTCTCGCTTTACATAACACAAACTATGGCAAAGGCGATTATTATAATAAGCTTTGTATAACACGCACTATAGCATAAAACGCTCATTTTATCTTTTAAATGGGCGACATAGCCAGTCGCCCCGCTTGTTCTTAGTTTGATGCTTGACTTGGGAAAACCACCACTGCTGCTTCACCACCGAACGATTTATAAACTTCTAATCTATCATCAGTTTTGTTATACCAAAGATACCAAGTCTTATCATCAGTTCCACTTGGTTTTGCATCTGAAACGACAACTGTTTCACCTTCTTTTAAGTTGAGCGCTTTATTAATATCAGCTTCGCGGCTCTTTAACTTATTATAATCACCATTATCCTTAACTGAAGCAACGCTTGCAGCAGAAACGATAGTTCTACCAGTAGCTTCAGCAGCCCCTTCTTCAGCTGTTTTCCTAACATCCATCATACGCGGAATTGCGATAGCTGCTAAGATACCAATAATGATTACAACGACGATTAATTCGATAAGTGTAAAACCTTTTTGCTTCTTCTCTAATAATTTTTTCATATTAGATTCCTCCTTGAAATTATACCTTTAACGGTTTGCCTAGCCTCCTTGAACGGCAGAAAAAATATCAAATGTCGGCATCAACATAGCTACGACGATAAAACCAACGATACCAGCCATAAAAACTATCATTACTGGTTCGATTAATGCTGTCATTGTCGCTATTGCCTCATCTAATTCTTCCTCGTAAAATTCGGCACTCTTGTCGAGCATTTCCTCTAAGCTACCTGACTCTTCGCCAATGTGCATCATCGATATCATCATCGGCGGAAAAATTTCTATATCCTTTAGCAAGGTGCTTAGTGCAATACCCTTTCTAACATTATCGGCAACTTCATCGATTCGTTTAATCAAAACAGAATTATTTGTACCATTAGCCGCTGCATTGAGTGAATCTAAGAGCGGCACACCACTAGATAAGAGCATGGACAGCGTCCGCGTAAACCGCGATGTCGCGATTTTCGCCATCGGCCCCTTGATCACGGGTAGTTTGAAGAGCAAGTTATCAAAGAAATACTTGCCCTTCTCTGTTTTAAGTGAACGACGCACCAGAAATACAATACCGAAAATGATAGCTAATAAAATGTACCAGTAATGCTGCATAAAATTACTGATATTTAATAATAATTGTGTAACGGCAGGTAATTCTGATCCTGTGCCTTCAAACATTTTAATAAAGGTTGGCATTACAAAAGTTAAAAGTACAAAAACAGCACCCAAAGCAACGACGCCAATTACGGCAGGATAAATCATCGCGCCTTTGACTTGGCTTTGGATTTTATTTTCCTTGGTATAATGTATAGCCATTTTCTCTAATACATCGTCGAGGTTACCAGACATTTCGCCAGTTTCGACCATATTAGTGAGAATTTTAGGAAAAACATCATCATGTGTATGCATGGAAGATGATAAAATATCACCTTTTTGCACACTTTCCATCATATCGCCAGCAACTTCCCTTAATTTTTTATTATCCGACTGATCGCGGATAACGGAAAGCGCCTCGATTAAAGGCATACCAGCGTGAAGCATTGTGCTCATTTGCTTACAAAAAACCGCCAAATCTTTTAATTTAACTTTCGGTTTAAAAAGTTGCAACTTTGTAGTACTAGCTTCTTCCATGCGCTCTATACTAACAGGGGCATGACCCTTTTCTCTAATTTTACTTACAACTTCTTCTCTCGATTCTGCGCTATAAGTAACGGAAACTACTTTTCCGCTGGGATTAACTTCTTTAACTTTATAAGCAAAAGCCATATCTGCTCCCTACAAAAATTTCTGAACTGCTTTTATGTCAACAGAATATTTCAGCATTGTTTCCCTATCGATTTCTCTTCTTCTAAAGCGTTGAACTAAAGAATCGTCCATGGAAATCATGCCCATATTCTTACCTGTTTGAATAATTGTTTGTAATTGGTGGGTTTTGCCCTCTCGAATAATGTTACGCGCTGCATGATTGGCAATTAAAATCTCATTGGCAACAACGCGACCATTACCACCAATTTTCGGTAATAGTTGCTGTGAAATAACCGCTTCTAAAACTGAACCGAGTTGTACTCTAATCTGCCCTTGCTGATGCGGTGGAAAAACGTCGACTATCCTGTCTATTGTTTTTGCTGCACCAATAGTGTGTAGCGTCGACAATACTAAGTGACCAGTTTCAGCCGCCGTTAAAGCAGTTGCAATCGTTTCGAGGTCACGCATCTCACCGACTAGAATAATATCTGGGTCTTGACGAAGTGACGCTCTTAATGCATTGGCAAAAGAATGTGAATCATTACCAATTTCCCTTTGATTAACAATGCTGAGTTTATGCTTATGCAAATACTCTATCGGGTCTTCTATTGTAATAATATGCTCTTTGCGCGTATTATTAATTTCATCTATCATCGCCGCAAGCGTCGTCGATTTACCAGAACCCGTTGGCCCTGTAACGAGAATTAACCCGCGTTTTTTCACAGTCAAACTGCGAATTACTTTTGGCAAACCTAGTGTTTCCAAGGAAGGCACTTCATTTGCCACTATCCTAAAAACGATCGCCGCCGAACCACGTTGATGAAAGGCATTAACCCTAAACCGCCCATGGTCTTTGACAGCAAAAGAAAAGTCAAGTTCACCAATTTCCTTATAACGAAGGTATTGACTTTCCGTCATTACATAACGAAGCATTGCATCGGTATCTTTCGGTTTTAAAACGTAATCGCTCAATTTAATCAATTCACTATTAACACGTGCGGTAATTTGCGAACCAACTGTTATATGAATATCTGAAGCGCCTATTTCTATGCCTTTAATCAAAACTGCTTGTATATTCATTTTCGCTCCTACTCAACAGTATACGCTACTCTAAGCATTTCGTCAACTGTTGTGATACCTCTCAAAACTAATTCGCGACAAGAATCGCGCAAAGTCATCATTCCACCTTCAATTGCTTTCGCTTTAATCTCATCTGAATTAGCGCCAGAAAACATCAATTCTTTAATTTCTTTATCGACAATTAATACTTCATGTACAGCTACACGCCCACTATATCCCGACTGATTGCAGTTATTACAACCTTCTCCTTTTAAAAGCATCAACTTTTGTCGAGGCGAAAAACCAAGCGCGACTAATTCATCATGGTCGGCTTCTACTTTCTGTGCGCATTTAACACAGATTCTTCTCACCAAGCGTTGAGCGACAATCCCAACTGTTGCCGTCGCAACTAAATAACTTTCTATTCCCATATCTACTAATCGGAAAAGGGTGCTCGACGTATCGTTGGTATGCAGTGTAGATAGAACTATATGACCAGTAATCGATGCTCTAATAGCAATCTGTGCAGTTTCAGCATCACGTATCTCACCAACCATTACGATATCGGGGTCTTGACGTAAAATCGAACGCAAACCACTAGAAAATGTTAATCCCGCTTTCGCGTTAACTTGGACTTGATTGACACCATCCATCCGATACTCTACTGGATCTTCTACTGTAATAATGTTCGTTTCAGGCTTGTTAAAATCTTTTAAAATCGCGTATAATGTCGTCGATTTACCCGAGCCAGTTGGCCCCGTAACCAAAATGATGCCTTCAGGCACATTTAAAATGCTCTCTAATCGATCCAAATTTATCTTATTAAAACCAAGTTGCTCTTTATCGATTACTACACCAGAACGATCTAATAAACGAATAACGACTTTCTCGCCGTATACCGTCGGTAACACAGAAATACGTAGGTCAATTGCCCTTCCATCAAAACTAGTTTCCACCCTACCATCTTGCGGTATGCGTTTTTCCGATATATTCATTTTACCCATAATTTTAATACGAGTAACAATACCACCATGTGTCGTTTTAGGCGTCGTCATTTTTTCAATCAAAGTACCATCTATTCTAAAACGCACCCTAACTCTATTTTCAAACGGTTCTATATGAATATCACTTGCCTTGGCGCGAATCGCCTGTTGAATAATTGTGTTGACTAGACGAACCATAGGCGAATTGGTAACATCTTCACTTTCGCCTTCATCTTCTTCTATTTCATAATCGGCCTGAGCAGTATATTCTTGCGCCGCTTTCTGTGCTTTTTCCGTCTGATCGTAAAAACGCTGAATCGTACGCATAATATCCGCAGTTGGAGCTAATACGATATTAATATCCATACCCGTAGCAAAACGGATATCATCGATTGCTATCATATCCAAAGGATCGCTCATCGCCACCGTCAAAGCGCCTTTATTTAAGGATATAGGAATAGCAATATGTAAACGAGCTAAATTTTCTGTGATTAATTTCGGTACTTTCGGATCAATATTAATCGTATTAATATCGATAAACGGTATGCCAAATTGCGATTCCAAAGCTTGATATATCTGTATTTCTTGTACAATACCAAGTTCTATCAATACATTTCCGAGTTTTTTTCCGAGTTCACGCTGTTTGCCCAAGGCAAATTTTAGCTGTTCTTCTGTAATAATCCCCTCGTCGATTAACAAATCACCGAGTCGTTTTTTTTCTTTCATTTTTTCTCCTACACGATACGTAAATAGCTATTCGCAAAACTCTACAAATGCTGTCAACCCCTTTAAGATCCTCACTTCACTTTGCTCCTCAGGATGACAACAGGGAGGATCTTTACGTCGAAAACGCGAGTTTTTTATCTAGTTTTGCAAAGCTCTAAATACATAAAATCAAAATAACGATAAAAAGTTAGGAAAAATAATCGCGATAAAAGTGCCTAAACTAAGAAACGTTCCAAAAGGCAAAATACTACCGCAGTTTATTTTTTTTTGTATCAATAAATAAACAATAACAATAGCCGAACTAATTGAGGTGAATACAAATGCCGTTAATATCTGCGGAAAAGTCAATAAAAATCCAGCCGCAAAAATAAATTTTAAATCACCATAGCCAAAGCTAGATTTAGACATCAATTTAGCTATCAACATAATCAATCCGATAAAGCCAACGCCAGCAACAGCACCAATTAGCGCTAAAACAAGGCTATTCTTTCCAATAACAATCAAAAACACGCCCAAAAGAAACAAACAAATATTAAGGCTGTTTAATATTTTATAATTCTGCAAGTCCACCATAAATATTACTAGCAAAACAGATGCTGCTAGCATATATGTTATACTAACAATTGAAAAGTCATAAACTATGTAGACTAAGAAATACAAAAATGCATTAACACTTTCAATCAAAGGATAAATTGGTGAAATTTTTTTTTGACAATAGCGACACTTACCAGCGCAACTCCAATAACTAATTAAAGGCAATAAATCACGCACCTTTAACGTAGTATTACAATTAGGACAATGCGAACGTGGAAAAGCAAGACTCTCTCCACGCGGCAAACGATATATTACAACGTTTAAAAAACTGCCAATCACTAATCCATATACTATTATAATTGAAAGCAAAATACTATCCATTAAAATCCCTTATTTAAAACAAACTAACTCACCCTGTAATTATATTATATTTTTTTGTCTTCGTCAAGAATAGTTGATAATTCTATATTATTTTATAACTATTCAGTCAAGCCTCGTTGTCATTGCGAAGAGGGGAGCAACGTGGCAATCTTAACGCAGGTTTAATAAGTAAAAGCCATAAGATTCCTACGTCGTCACTAAAAACACGATGAACTTCCCGTCGGAAACTTCGTTTCCTTTGGTCAGTCGCGCTAGCGCGCTCAATGCCAAAATTATAAAAAATTAATTTAAATGCTTGCATTTAATTGCTTTTCCATAATTTTGTCGCTCATCGCTGTTTAGTTCGCGGAGAATGACACGACTTTTACTACTCAGCTAAATAGTTACGTCATTTCAACCTTAAACCAAAAGATCCTCACGTCGCCTTTGGCTTTAAAATTTAATTGTTATTTGTTCAAATTCTTTTTTTATTTTTTCTACGGGCAATTTCTCGCTCAACACCATAGCGCTAAGAGTTGTAAAATGCGGGCTGAACGAATTTTCTGTCCAAGTTATCTGATAATCAAAATGCCTAAGCATTAAATCAGAAACCAAAAAACCTAAACTTTCCAAAGAAAAACGTAACTCGTTCGGTCTCGCACAAGCGTTACCTAAAATTCGCTGACAAGTGGAGCAAAGACTACATTTACCAGGGGGAAGAGATATAAAACCAAACTTCTTTTCCAAAGCAAATAATTTCTTCTGTACTTTTGCTTTCATATCGTCAAACGCATACATGGAAATCGCCGTATATGGCGAAAGTTCTTTCCCGTGTTTATTATAATCATCGCGCGTTTCCGAAGGATACTCACGAGTAGCTATCATTTCAAAATTATGATTTAAAGGCGCTGTATCGAGCAAAGTCAAAAGCAATGCAATATCATTATCTCCAACGATATATTTTTCGCCGCTAGGCGCAAATGGTGGACACGAATAATTTTTATCATGACAATTACAATTTTGGCAATAGGAACGAACTGTTACAAACTGATAAGAGTCAAATAACTGTTCTGATGTGATTGTTTTGACATATATTTCGGGACTTAAAAGCAAGTCCATTAATAATCACCACCAGTTGTAACGCCCATACGTTCGCGCAAGTTTACCAATTCTTCTATTTGTTCTCTATTCAAATTTATCGGCGCGCCAATTTGCGTAGCATAATGATAAATTTTAGCATAATGTTCTGCTGATTCCATTCGAAAATGCGCCTCTTTTAAATCGCGCCCCCAAGTTAAAAGACCGTGGTTCGCAAGTAGCACCGCATTATAATCCGCCAAATAAGGTTTAATTGAATCAGGCACCGCCTGCGTGCCAGTTAGTGCATAATCCGCAACAGGAATCACACCAAGATTAACAATCGCCTCCGCCAAAATCGGCATATCTAAGGCTTTGCGACAAACAGCAAACGCCGTTGTAATCGGCGGATGCGCATGAACAACAGCGTTAATATCACGACGTTTATGATACACTGCTAAATGCATTTTATATTCAGAAGACGGTTTTGCTCCGCCCTCTAAAACATTTCCATCATCATCAATAATCAATAAATTATCTACGTTTAAATCCGCCTTACTTACACCTGTCGGAGTAATCAAATACTTTCCATCCGCCAATTTAGCAGAAATATTACCGTCATTAGCAGCGACAAATCCCGACTGATAAAGCCGCTTACCAACTTTACAAATCGCTTTTTTTAATTCTATTATTTCATTTGAAGAAACTGACATTTTTATTTCACACTCGCCATTTGTTTCGCGATTCCTTCTTTAAAAGGTGGTTTGATTACCCCTTTTTCCGTTATTATCGCTGTAATAAACTCTGCCTCTGTTACATCAAAAGCTGGATTATAAGTTTTGACGCCTTTTGGCGCAGTTCTCCTGCCAAAGCCATTAGCGATTTCTTCGCCGTCCCGTTGTTCTATCACAATATCTTTACCCGTAGCGGTATCCATATCAATTGTCGATGTTGGCCCTAGTACATAAAAAGGGATATTATAATGTTTAGCCAGAAGGGCAACAGCTGACGTACCAATTTTATTAGCAATATCGCCATTAGCCGCAACTCTATCCGTGCCGACTAACACCGCATTGATTCTGCCTTCTTTCATCACCTGCGCCGCCATATTATCACAGATAACTGTAACATCAACACCAGCGCTATGTAATTCATAAGCGCTTAAACGCGACCCTTGTAATAACGGTCTGGTTTCATCGGTAAAAACCTTGAATTTATAATCTTTTTCATAACCAGTATAAATAGGCGCTAAAGCCGTACCATAACCAGAGGTAGCTAAGCCCCCAGCATTACAATGTGTTAGTATCCCGTCGCCACGTTTTAATAAAGTAAGACCAAATTCACCTATAGCTTCACACATCGCTTGGTCTTCTGCTAAAATTTGTTCACTCTCTAAGAGTAAAGCTTCCTTAATTTCAGCAATCGTTTTATCTTGATTATTTTCTAATGTTTTCTGCATGCGCTCTAAAGCCCAAAACAAATTAACCGCTGTTGGTCTAGAACTAGCAAAATAATCTTTTAACTCTTTAAATTCGCCCATAAAATCGGCATAAGTATCAGCCGCTGATTTTCTCACACAAACATAAATACCAAAAGCCGCAGCAATACCAATTGCTGGTGCGCCCCTAACTCTTAATTTTTTTATTGCTTCAAAAATTTCATCACTTTTATCTAGCTCTAAAAACACTTCCTCAACAGGTAATTTTGTTTGGTCAATAATCACTAACTTATCTTTTGCATCATTTAATCTAGCAGGCACTATTGTCTTCATTTATCTTCCTTTAATTTTACTCACGATTTCCGCTAAAACTTGTTCAGCGACATCATTTTCCACTTGGCAAGTGCCAGCATTTTTATGACCACCACCGCCATAACTAAGCATTAATTCACCAACGTTCACTTTACTAGAACGATCAAAAATAGACTTTCCAACCGTCAAAACGGTATTTTGTTTGTTCTTGCCCCACATCATTTGAACAGAAATATTAGCATTAGGATAAAGCGCATATTTAGTAAATCTATTACTAGGATAAATCGTCTCACAATTTCTTAAATCGACAATTAAAACATTGTTATCAAGAACAGCATTTTCACGCATCATTTGATTAAATTCTTTTTCGTATTGATGATATAAATCAACCCTTTCCTTGACATCAGGCAATTCTAATATATCTTCTATCTTATGGTCTTTACAATAATCAATCAAGTCCATCATTAAAGCATAATTAGAAATTCTAAACGAACGAAAACGTCCAAGACCTGTACGCGCGTCCATTAAGAAACTGAGGAGTTCCCAGCCCTTTGGCATCAACACATCTTCGATAGTAAATCGAGCACTATCCGCTTTATCAACGGCTATCATCATCTCATCCCATTCAGCTGGGAAAGTATGTTCATCCTTATAGTAATCATAAACCACACGAGCAGCAGAAGGTGCTGTTGCATCAATAATATAATTATCTCTTTTACCTTGATTTCTAATCGTTTCACTCAAATGGTGATCAAAAGCCAAATGCACACCTTCAACATAAGGCAAATTAGTCGTTATATCTTTATCTGTAACTGCAATAATTCCATCCTGCATATCCTTAGGATGGACAAATTTAATATCATTCAATAAATTCAAATCATTTAATAATACCGCACAGACTAAACCGTCCATATCGCTCCGAGTTATCAAACGGTACTGTTCCATAAAACCCTCCATTTTTTATTAATTAGTTATCTTAACTATTTTCTCACAATATACTTATACTTTTTATCTATACCCATAATATCGAATAAAATCGAATAATCTTTAACATATTAACTAAATTTATGCACATAAGGCTTAAGAACCTCACGTCGCCGTAAGCAACGCGCAATCTTAACTTGTTAATTTGTAACTATTCAGCCACCCGCGTTGTCATACAGAGGAGCAAAGCGACGTAGGTATCTTAACGCAGGTGACTGAATAGTTACGTTAATTTTTCAATTTTTTGATTAACTTAGGAAGTGAGTTAGCGAGCAAATTTTTATCCATATTCAAATAATCAATAGTAAAATATTTATAAGGGCAATAGTCAATATATGATTCTTCGATAAAATCAATCATTTCATCTGGTAAACCGCTTTTTAATTGATACGCCTGCAAAGTGCGCGGTAGAACTCCTAATATAGTACTGCTATAAAATTTCAATTGCTTATTTTTTTGTTCTTTTAGTAGCGGTTCTAAAGATTTCAATTTTTGTTTTTGTAGTTTTATTTGTTTTGTTCTGTGTTTAGCCAACATACCATTATCGATATACAAGGATAAGGCTTTTTGAATTATAATATTAAAGTCATAGTCTATCATTTGTTTATAAAGCAAAAATTCTTGTTGCAAACTAATAGGCAAAAGCACCGCACCAACCCGTAAAGAAGGAAAAACAATAGACGAAAACGACTTTAAATAAATTATTCTTTCCGCCGTATCATAGTAGTGAATAGGCGCTGAGTTAGCCGGGGCAAAATCCGCCCTAAAATCATCTTCTATAATATAAACATTATACTTTCTAGCTAAATCTGCCAATTTTTGTTTTTGGTTTTCTGTATAACTCACGCCCAAAGGATTATGTTGACGTGAAATCGTGTAAAAATAACGATATTCTCCATCCGCAAATAATTTTTCCAAGCGTTCAAAATCTATACCTTCCGAAGTTCGATTTAATGTTACATACTCTAAACCAACTTGTTTTACTAAATCGTTAAGCCTATGATAAGTTGGTTGCTCAATAATTATTTTCGCCTTTAACCGAACAGCCAAAGCTAATAAAATATAAAGCGCTTGCTGTATGCCAGAGGTAATAACAACCTGCTCTTTTTTCGCATATAAACCATAACTAGGTAACAGACGATAAAAGGAATCGATTAAATCAATTAAACCCGTTTGTTGCGGATAATTATCATATAGATACATTTCGCCGACGCTTAAGGCTTGATTCACACATAAACGAAAATCAGCAAAGGGAAAAAGTGCATATTCAGGTATTTCTAACTCATTTTGGGCGATGGATTTATTAGTGAAATCAGCCAAAACGTAATAACCGCTTTTATCAACAGCGTAAATTAACATATCCTCACAAAGACAAGTTAAGGCTTTTATTATAGTGTCTTTATTACATTGATATTCAATAGACAAGTGTCTAATTGATGGCAATTTTTCGCCTTGTTCAAAGTCACTTCTAGTAATTTTAGTTTTTAAATCTTGATATATTTGTTGGTATTTATACATTTTTGTACCCGTACAGAAGTTTTATCCTTATGTTGCTCGTTTTTGTCTATGCTATTACAATAATATTGTAAATACTATTCAGTCAAATAATAAAAACTGTGTCATTCAGAGGAGAAACGCAGTAACGACGTAGGAATCTTACGGCTTTTACTACCAAACTCACGTTAAGATTGCCTCGTCGCTTCACTCCTCACAATGACAAAACGAGTTAATTATGACAATGTGTGATTATTAATTGAAGCTAAAAAGGAGGTCTTATGAAAGCACAAAACATAGCCCAAAAAGGAAACGCGATGAAAACACGCGATATCGTCCAAGTAGGAATGTTTGCCGCAATAATTTATCTCGGCGTATTATTTTTCAAAATACCAGTCGGCGAACAGATGGTGCATATTGGCAACGCCCTTGTCGTCGTCGGTTTATTGGTATTTGGTTGGAAAAAAGGCACGCTTTCCGCTGTAATCGGCTTAGGTTTATTCGATATTTTAAATGGCTGGGCAAGTTCAGCTCCAGCAACGATTATCGAAGCTTTAATCGTCTGCTTGCTCGTTTATTTTATTTTTGAAGTTCTCATGAAGAAAAACGACAAAATCAGCAACATAATTATTGTGGCAATTATAGCGGCGATAGCTAAAATCATTATGAACGCCTTTAAATATACTGTTATCCGCGGTATGATAGTTTCTGGCTTAGCATTCTATCCCGCGCTTTCGATTGCTATGCCTAAAATCGTCGGTACTTATGGTTCCTCAACAGTCACCGCTATCACTGTGCCTTTGCTTTACCCTATCGTTAAAAGAATCGTTAAAAGTATTTCTTAAACTTGATAGTTATAAAACCACGCTAAGATCCTCACGTCGCAAAAACTCCTCAGGATGACAGCGTGGGTATTAAGATCCTCGCGTCGTACCTCCTCAGGATGACAGCGTGGGAACTGCAAATTCCTACGTCATTCGCAAGCGAATTCGTCTGAATGACAGTGCAAGAAAAATCATTTTAAACATTCTCAGTAAATTTATTATATGCCTTATTGGCATCTTTATAAGAAAACCCTTGATTAGCCAGCATACGCAAAGCTTTATCGCGTTTAAGCTGGCTAATTTCTATTCGTTTATACTTTTTAGATAAATATTGATAGGCTTTTTCACTCTCATCATCAATTAAAATATCCGCAATTAGATCATCCGCTATTCCCTTAGGACAGCCTTTATTCAATAAATAATTTCTCAATTTAACTCTACTATACAAATCTGCTTTTTCAACAATTAAACGCCTCGCAAATTCTCTTTGATTAATTAATTTTTCCGTTTTTAATCTTTCGATAACCGTATTAATTGATGTCTCAAGATAAGAACGTTGAATCAATTTATAATTTAACTCACTAATGAAATGGTCGCGTCTCGCAAGCAATTGCAAGGCTTTTTGATAACAAAGTTCATGCTCGATTTTCTGTTTTATTTCCGCTATTATTTCCTCTGAAATCAAGGCATCTTTATACAAATGATAATCAATTAACATACTTTCGCTAATAAGAAAGGCATCTTCGTCCGTAAACAGTTCGTAGATGCCTCTTTTTTTTTGTCTTATTTCTTTTATTTTCTGCAAAATTAATTCTCGCTATCACTTAATAACACCGATTCAGCCTCGGTATTTAACAGTTTTATTTCTATATCATCAACCGCTAATTTATGTCCTGTAAAAGCACCGTAGCCATGCATAAATATACGGATATAAGGCTTAGTAATGGCATTCGTATATACTTCCACTTCTCTACCATTAACTGTATAATAAGCCATATTGTTTGCATTATCTATAATTAATTCTTCAACAAACCACTGATCAAATAAAGGCGGCAACAAGGCGTAGTTATCCTCTTCATGCCAATCAGGTCCCAACAAGCGAATATTCTCTTCACCAGGTCTATCGGTTTCTACACCATAATCATAAGCGTATTCAACCAAAATAACCGCTTCACCGTACGGCGTTTCAACACCACTTTCTGGTTCTTTTTCTGAATAATCCGTCTGAAAGACCGCAAAACCACCAGCAAAATAATCACTAGCCGCATGTAGCCAAGCACGCCTTTTTATTTTTATCAAATCATAATCTTCTAAAGCAATTGGTTTCGATAAAAGATAAGGCGCTTTATCCTCTTCGTTAACAGAGAGAACTATCGTATCATCAGTTAATTCAAGCTCATCATAAACAGGTTCATTCGTTAACCACTGTCCTGCATACCAAAATTCTTTATCGAGCGTAGTAAAGCTATCCTTATATCTAAGTGGAGTATAAGTTTCCTCTACTTTATTATCCGTTTTATTAAAAACAAAAACAAATAAAATAACCGCAACTAAAATAGCTGCCACTAAAACGATAGTTATTCCCTTTAACTTGGAGTTATTCATTGTTTCACCTAACAAAAAGAGCAGTAAACGCCATTGGCAATAAAGAAATTACCAAGAGTACTACTAATACAATCGCGATTATGCGTTGCCATTTTTTACTCATCATAACTAACCTCCCTTATCAATATTTTATTATAACAAAAAATCGTCATTCTTGCTATTACTTTTTAATATGTAACTATTCAGTCAAATAACAACAGCCGTGTCATTCAGAAGATGAGCGATAGTAAAGACGTAGGAATCTTACGGCGTTTTAATCCCGCGTTAAGATTACCACGTCGCTCCGCTCCTCGCACTGACAACGCGGGTAGACTGAATAGTTACTTTAATATCATTATTATACCTATATAGTGTAGATAAGAGAGTGATACACACACTGTATATAGTATCGACAAGTACGAATTTTTGTTTAATTATTTTTTAATCTTCTTGCGGTTTCATTAATGGGAAACATACACATTCGCGAATCGGCTTATCCATCAATGTTGAGAATAATCTTTCAGAAAAACCAAAACCAAAAGCAGGCGGCATACCATGTCTAAGCGCTTCTACAAACTCTTTATCGTGCTCATGCGCCTCTTCATCTCCAGCTTCGCTCATTTCTCTTTGTTCTTTAAAACGCATTTCAAGGTCAATTGGGTCATTTAATTCTGTATAACCATTACCCATCTCTGAACCAGCCAAGATAATTTGAAATTGCGCCACTTTTCTATCGTCGCCATCCAAACGTTTTGGCAGGGGATTAAGCTGTACTGGTTGACCAACTAAAAATCCAGGCCCCGCCAGATTTTTTCTAACCGTTTTCCAAAGCACATCAACTAAACGCCAATACCCAAAATTAGGATCATAAGTGATGCCAAGCTGATCTAATTTTGCTTCTATTGTCTTGCTATCGGCTTTAAATATATTAATACCATGTTTATCTTCTATAATTTTTTCAAAATCATAGATTTCCCATTCACTATCAATATCAATTTCAAAACCTTTACTTGTGAATTTTGAACCACCAATTACAGAATGGACTATTTTTTTATACAATTCTTTCGTTAATTCCATACCATCCTTATAGTCAGCATACGCCCAATACAATTCCATTTGACTATAATCTTGTAAATGCTCAGGGCTCATTCCCTCATTTCTAAATTGACGACCAATTTCAAATGTTTTTTCATAACCAGCAACCAATAATTTTTTCTGCCAAAGTTCACCCATAGAAATACGCAAAAATACATCGAGATCAAGCGCATTATGATGCGTCTTAAACGGCGTTGCCGCTGCACCACCAGCAGATGCTTCTAAAACAGGTGTCTCTACTTCTAAAAAGTCTTTTTCTAACAAAAAATTTCTAACCGTTGCCCAGAATTTTTGTTTTTTGATAAAAATTTCTTTTACATCCCTATTCATGATAATATCAAGGTAACGCTTACGTAGACGCATATCATCATCAGCTATACCATGGAATTTTTCTGGTAGCGGTTTTAAAGCCTTAGAAAGATGGGTGTATTCTTTTACTTTAATAGTAAGTTCTCCCGTTTTCGTCTTAAAAAGCACACCTTCTACGCCAATAAAATCACCGATATCAGCCAAGCTATAAACAGAAAATTGTTCTTCACTTAAAGTATCTTTACGTACATATATTTGAATTTGTCCATCATTGTCTTGTAAATGCAAAAAACCAGCCTTACCAGCACCGCGTTTCGTCATAATTCTACCAGCAAGCTTTGCCTTGATTTCTTTTTCCGCTAATTCTTCTCTTTCTATTTCATCGTATTTAACATGCAATTCTGCTGAATGGTCAAGCACATCAAAACGCTGCCCAAAAGGCTTCACTCCTAACTCTTCAAGTTTGCCTAACTTTTCCACACGAATACGCTCTTGTTCCGTTAAATTTTTTAAATCCATTGTTTCCAACTCATACATTGTAATCACTCCTTATGAAATAAAAAACCCGCTCTCTCTCAATGAAAGGGCGAGCTTATCCATTTACTTATCCCTATATTAAATTAAATTCTTTCTACAGCTAAGCCATCAGGAACTTCTTTACTGCTAGCTGTAACGAAGAATTTAATTTCATACTGCTTACCAATTGCATTTAATCGTTCAATAAAATCTGCCAATTCATCTGGTTTAGCGTGCGTAAGCTTGAAATAACCATCAATAAAAATATAATTAATATCATAGTCATTGGAAATGATACCACAAATAAAGCCAATAAACTCATCTGACGTTTTAACAGGAAAATCTGCCATGCTAACAAAACGAATATCGTGTTTTAAATCGTACATGTGCTCATTATCATAATCAATAAACACCAAATTGCCTCTTGCACTTGCCAAAGTTTCGTTAGCAAGTTCCATAATACGCTTGGTTTTGCCGTCACCTTTTTCACTAATCATTAATTTAACCATTTTATCATCTCCTTTGAAGTATATATTATAAATTTAAAACCATTACTGAAATAAACATTTCTATAAATCATTCTAAAACTTGAACTTTACGCTTGCGCCTTAATTGTCCACAAGCCGCATCAATATCATCGCCAAGTTCTCGTCTAATTGTCGCATTCAAACCAGCTTTCTGTAAACGCTTTTTAAATGCCTTTACCATCTTATCCTCAGATGGTAAATAATCTCTTTCCGCTACAATATTGAGCGGGATAAGATTAATATGAATATTTTTACCCTGAAATAAACGAATCAACTCAGCGCTATGTTCAAAATCGTCATTCTCACCCGCTATCAAAGTATATTCAATTGTTACTCGCCGCTTGGTTAAGTTAAAATAATTATCTATACTCATCAATAATTGCTCTAACCCATATTTAGCATTAATAGGAACTATTTTGCTGCGCTTATCATCAAAAGGACTATGTAAGGAAACAGCCAAATTAATTTGCAACTCTTCCCTTGCTAAGCGATTAATTTGATCGACTAAGCCACATGTCGAAACCGTAATATGACGCTGACCAATACCCAAATGCTCTAGCGAACCAATCGTTTTAATAAATTCTATTACCGCAGAATAATTATCTAACGGTTCTCCACTACCCATTAATACGACATTAGATATCCTAATTTTTTCACTATAATTAATCAATAAAATTTGTTGCCATAATTCATAGGCAAGCAAATTCCGCGCCAGCCCATCAATCGTAGAAGCACAAAAGCTACAACCCATTTTGCAGCCAACCTGCGTTGAAATACAAACACTATATCCGTGATGATATTCCATTAAAACAGCTTCAATTTGATTGCCATCGACAAGTTCCAATAAAAACTTTTTTGTTTTCTGATTGCTACTAACTTGTTTTAGCACAACTTTCATATCAAAAACACAGTAATCATCAGCAATCAACGTCGTTTTTAAGCTCTTAGGCAAATTATGCATATCTTCTATACTGGCACATTCACCTCCATAGAGAAATTTAGCAATTTGCTTTGCGCGAAAAGGTTTTTCTCCGTAAAGAGTTACAATTTCCTTTAACTCAGCTAAGCTATAACGATAAAGACTCTTTAACATAACAACCTTATTTCATTTCTAAGCGGCTGGTAAAACGAACAATTACAATTCACTATGTTCAATAAAATCACCATATTCTTCAACGCTACTAGCGAGAATATCGGCAAGACCAACAAATTCACAGCCATAATGGAAAGATTCTTGTTCTGCTTTGATAATTCTAATAATTTTCAATACAGAATAAAAATACTTTGTTTCATCAAAAATAATTTTCGCATTAAAATAATAATTGAGCGGCAAAATATGCTTAGAATTAAAACCAACACCCGCTTTCGATACGTCCACAACTTCTATATCTTCATTGACATCATCAATTTTATCATAATCCTGTTTAAACAAGGATTCTATCTTAATTGAGATATGCGTTGGATAGCGTTTAAACTTTCTTCTTTCTTCCATACAATCCTCCATTTTAGAATAATATTGCACTCTGTAACTATTATAGCACTTTTTCACTAAAATTAAAATGCTAAATTTTACTAATTAGCATTTTTATTATTTTATTAGGCAACGATTCAGTCTCCCCACGTTAAGAAACCTACGTCGCTTCGCTTCTCAGTACGACAACATAAGTTAACTGAATAGCCACTTTATTTCTTAATATTCGGGAAATCTTAAAATAATCGCTTCTATTATGTCTATCGCCTTCAAATAGCCAGCAAAATGTTTTCCGCAAATCATTCTGTCGACACCCTTTGCTGTTATTTTTACCCTTCTATACTCTTCTCTATCATCAATATTTGTTAAATGAACTTCTATCTTAGGTTTATCGACCGCTAAAAGAGCGTCCAATATCGCAATTGATGTATGGGCATAAGCAGCTGGATTAATAATCAAACCATCATATTGTTTTGTTTGTATCCAATCAATAATTTGACCTTCATGGTTACTTTGCACAATTTCAACATTAATTCTTCTTTTAGCTGTATACTTAGCAATCAACCGCTTTAAATCCCATTCTGTTTTATCACCATAAATTTCAACTTGTCTTTTACCAAGCAGATTTAAGTTAGGACCATTAATAATTAATATTTTCATATTTTTTCACCATTTTTATCATTTCTGATATTGCTCGTTTTTTATAGCGCCCATCAACGCGATAATGCCTCGCTTTTTTATAAAGTGGTTTACGTTCTATATAAATATC
>PDWI01004481.1_pt1 | contig 18701 bp, 9 predicted proteins | sample 1430891 | NCBI WGS metagenome assembly PDWI01 (sample SAMN01162508, study PRJNA174530) | Oral metagenome, whole genome shotgun sequencing project. | biome: Marine environment; feature: Marine mammal; material: Swab sample of the gingival sulcus; isolation source: swab sample of gingival sulcus...
CAAATTTCCTCTGCATAAGCAATATGATTGCTATTTGCCGGATGAACTTTAAAATCCATTTTAAGTTATGATGTAAAATAAAAGTAATGATTGATTAATTATAACTGCTTTTCAAAGTGTAGGAAGGGAAAAGCAGCAAGAAAGACTTCCACTGTTTAGAGACAGCGTCGTCGGAAACGAGAAGAAAAACGTTTCTTCTCACCTTTAGATTGTAGAATATTTATCAATATTTTTTTCATTTCGGTGCAAAGATAAATGTTTTTATTTTAAAATGAAAAACTTTTTAAATAAAAAGTGATTATTTCCAACATTTCCACAAAGAAAACATTGATTTGAATATAAATCAAAAGATTTTTGTTTCGTTACCCTGTTTCTTTTCATCACTCTACTCTCTCGTCACCCTGAACTTGGTTCAGGGTCTTTTTTATACAGACATAGATGCTGAAACAAGCTCAGCATGACGTAATTGCGGCTCACATGACGTGGTTGGGTTTTATTAGTAAAAAAAGTAGAGATGCAATTAATTACGTCTCTACTTTTCTATTTTTACTTTCTAAAACTAATCTGCTAATACAAAATCCAACTGTTTTTTATCTAAATTGGCACGAACCACTTTGATAGAAAGTTCATCGCCGAGTTGGTATTTTTTATTTCGTTTTTTACCAACCAAACAGTAGTTTTTCTCGTCCATTGTGTAATAATCATCGTCCAAATCACGAATAGGAATCATTCCTTCGCACTTATTCTCTTTTATTTCTACATAAATCCCCCATTCGGTAATTCCCGAAATCACACCTTCAAAGGTTTCGTTCAATTTATCCGACATAAATTCTACCTGTTTGTACTTAATGGAAGCACGTTCAGCGTTAGAAGCCAACTGTTCACGTGCCGAACAGTATTCACAATCCTCCTCTGTTTCTCTCACATCAACACTTTTACCACCATTGGCGTAATGTTCTAACAAGCGATGTACCATCATATCTGGATAACGGCGAATAGGCGAAGTGAAATGTGTATAATAGTCAAACGCCAAACCATAATGTCCTATGTTGTCGGTAGAATATATTGCTTTTGCCATAGAACGTACCGCCAACGTCTCTATTAAGTTTTGCTCCTTTTTACCGTTTACATTGCTTAATAGTCGATTGATGGATTTAGAAACAGCCTCTTTTTTGTTGGATTGTCTTAATTCGTAGCCAAATTTGCGAATAAATTGCGAAAAGTTTTCTAATTTCTCTGGGTTAGGAATATCGTGAATACGATAGACGAAAGTTTTCGCTTTTCTACCCTTTTTCACCTTTCCTATATGCACAGCCACCGTTTGATTGGCTAAAAGCATAAATTCTTCAATTAGTTTGTTGGCATCTTTCTGCTCTTTGAAATAGACACTTGTCGGCTTACCTTGCTCGTCGATATTAAAGCGAACTTCTACACGGTCAAAAGCAATTGCTCCTTTCTCAAATCGTTTCTCTCTTAACTGTTTCGCTAAATGATTTAACGTTAAAATCTCATCTTTCAACTCGCCCTTTTCTGTTTCAATAATCTCTTGTGCTTCCTCGTAAGTAAATCTTCTATCGCTTAACGTTACCGTTTTAGCAATATCATATTTTTTGATATTTGCATTATCGTCCAATTGAAAAATAACAGAATAAGTCAATTTTTCTTCATTCGGTCTTAACGAGCAGATACCATTTGACAAACGTTCCGGTAACATAGGTATCGTTCTATCCACTAAATAGACGGAAGTAGCACGTTTGGCAGCCTCTTTTTCAATAATGGAATGAGGACGAACATAATGCGTAACATCGGCAATATGTACACCGACTTCCCACAGTCCGTTGTCTAATTTACGGATAGAAAGTGCATCGTCAAAGTCTTTCGCATCTTTCGGGTCAATGGTAAAAGTGGTAATACTACGCATATCAATACGTCTTTTTATCTCCTCTTTTGTAATTCCTGCCCCTATCTTTTCCGCTTCTTTCTCTACATTCTCCGGATATCTGTAAGGCAATCCAAATTCCGCCAAAATAGCGTCCATCTCGGCATTGTTGTTGCCTTTTTCTCCCAAAATATCCACCACTTCTCCTATCGGGCTTTTCTTGGGGTGTTTCCACTCTACAATTTTAACAATTGCTTTTTCACCTGTCTTTCCACCTTTTAAATTTTTCTTCGGGATAAGAATATCGCTGTTTAATATTTTGCTTTGTACGTTTAAGAAGGCAAAATTATCAGACACTTCTAACACGCCCACAAACGTATCGTAAAAGCGTTTCAACACCTCTACCACTTCCCCTTCCGGCTCACGATTTCGGCGTTTGGCGTAACGAAATACTTTCACGTAATCGTCCAACATCGCATTACTGATTTTCTGGTCAGGGATAAAAATCGGCTCACTACCATCATCGGGTATCACATACGACTTAACGCCTTCTCGTGTAAATCGTCCTTTTACATTCCCTACCATATCAGCAAGAACGTATTTACCTCTTGAAACTTTTCGTATGGATTTCTTCTGTGCTAACTCTTCCAAAGCCAATAAAACATCTTCTCTTTCGTTGCCTTCAATGTTGAGCAATTTTGATATTTGCTTGTAGTTAAATGCTTTTCCTCTGTTTTTATTAAAAACGGATTTAACTTTTCGTTTTAATTGGGTAAAACTATTATTCTTTTTCATTTCTTTTATTTTTCTTCTTTTAATGTAACAAAGATAGTTCAAGTAATGTTTTATTATTTTTTATCCATTGGGCAAATTATATAGATTTATTTATGTAAAAAACTTTCTTTTCAGAATAGAAAATAAAACAGTTTTGTTTGACTTTTTTGAATAGACGAAACAGAGAAAAATCTTATTTCTATTAAATAGAAACGAGAGCAACAAAATATAAAATAATGGTATAATTTTTGTTGGCGAATTAAAGCAATAATTAAAGGCGTAATGCTTTGATTTTTCAGAACTTTATTTAACTATTTTAAAACCTAAAACATTATGAAAAAACTGTTTTATTTGCTGTTTTTATGCTCTTTTTTGAGCTTATCAGCACAACAAACACAAGAGGTTTATCCAAAACCTAAGTATCCAGAATTATTTAGAAGTCTTTCTGCACCTATTGCAGAAAATGACCCTAAATGGGTAAAAGAGATGTATTCAAAAAATCCAAATTTTTTGAAACTGCAAAAGCTGTATCAACAGTACTATGACACCCACAAATTTCAAAAGACAACACATACCCAAAACTACAAGCATTTTTGTCGTATCATACGTCAAAATGGTTATTATGATGAAAAAGGAAATGTTGTTGTTAAAAAGCAAGTTCCGACAAGGGCTTCATTCGTAAAACAACAAAGCATATTTAAAGCACCAAGTACAAATCCAGAATGGCAACCAGTTGCTCCTTTGGAAACCTTTGATGCAAACGGAAAGACGATTTCTCGTCATGTCAATGTTTTCTCTATTGCACAATCTCAATCAAATCCTAATATTTTGTATTGTGGAACAGAAACAGGAGCGGTATTTAAATCAACAGACCAAGGAAATAACTGGCAAGAAACAGGAAAATATGTCTTTGGAGGACAGAGTGCACAAGCTATCAAAATAGACCCAAAAGATGAAAATGTAGTGTATGTAGCGTATGATAAAAAATTCTATAGAACTACTGACGGTGGACAAAATTGGACATTATTATTGGAAGATGCTAACTGGAAAATGGATGTTGAAGTGCATCCAACACAAGATATTGTTTATCTTGGAGGTGCTGGAGGATTACTAAGAAGTACAGACAAAGGAGCTACGTGGACTACTATCATTGCACCGGGTGCAAATGGAGATGGAAGAATTAGTGATATTGAATTTAAATCAGATGACCCTTCAACTGTTTTTGTTGCAAAAGCCAATGCGACAGTAAACCGATTTGAAATCTGGAAATCTACCGATAACGGTCTTACTTTTCAGCCGAAAACAAACGGATGGTATCAACCGACAAATTCTAATAGAGATTATAATATGGGTATTGGAGGTGCACAAGGTGCTAAAATAGCCAATACAAAAGCTGACCCAAACAGATTGTATGTATTACTGCTCGGTAGTGATGTGAGTTATACAGAAGACTTGAACTTTATCGGAATATTTAGAACTGATAATGCTGGTGAGAGCTGGACAATGCCATACGACGGAAATAATGATGGACAACCGGATAATAATTATGGAGGTCCTTATAGTAACCAACATTGGTGTCTATCTTCTGACCCTGTTACAGGAACTTGGCATTATGACCAAGGTTTTTATAATGCAGATATAGATGTTTCAGATACTAATCCCGACCTGTTTTTAGTTGGAATGTTAAATCTTTTTAGGTCAGAAGACGGTGGAAAATCATACAAAAAATATGGAGGATATAATTGTCAAGATTGCCCTAACGATGGACGTTTTCGCCATCCGGATATTCAAGATATTTTGGTGCAAGACGGATATTGCTGGATAGCAAATGATGGTGGTGTTGATAAATATAGTAGTAATTTGGTGTTTGTTGATTCAAAAAACAAAGGTATTTCTACTTGTGATATGTGGGGTTTTGACCAAGGTTGGAATGACGATGTACTTGTTGGTGGTCGTTATCATGATGGAGATATGGCATATTATGACGGTTATGGGAACGGTAAAACACTTGCTTTGGGAGGTGGAGAAAGGCGTACAGGACATGTTAACTTAGGAGATAACAGAAAAGTTTATCATAGTGATATTGGTGGGAAATTAATTCCTACAACAATTCCCGGCACAGTATCAAGTATTCCTGATTTACAAAAATATCCAACGACAAAAGCAGTGCCTAGAACCAGTGAAATTATCAATGACCCAAGATATTGGAATGATATTTTCCTTGGTAAAGAGAATAAACTTTGGAAAAGTGATGATTATGGACAAACATTTGAACTTGTAAAAGAATTTGGTAATAGTGCTGATATTTGGGCTTTGGAAATTTCACGCAATGACCCTAAAATTATGTTTGTTGTTCAGTTTGAAGGAGGAGCGAAGATTTACAGAACGACAGATGGAGGTGCTAATTGGACAAGTCTTACCCTTCCTGTTACTAACAAGTGGCTTAATATCAGTTTGAACGAAAAAGATGAATTGTATGTCGCTTTTGATGCTGTTTGGGGTAATAATAAAATCTATAAATCAACCGATTTAGGAAATAACTGGGAAAATATTACAGGCTCTAATGGCGTACTTAATGGGCAGAAAATAATTGATATTGAAATACAAGGTGGAACGGACGGAGGAGTATATGCTATCGGTTCCAAAAATGTATTTTATAGAAATAACACAATGGACTGGGTGGATTATTCAGATGGTCTTCCTGAAAGTTTCAGACTATTAAATGGTAAAATTTTCTACAAAAAAGGAAAATTAAGATTGGCGGGAAACCGTGGTGTTTGGGAACGTGATTTGTACGAACCTTCAACTCCTGTTGCACAACCAATGGCAAACAAAAAAGAGGTATTCTGTCCTACTGATAAAGTTCAGTTTGAAGATTACTCAATGCTTAATCACACCAACGCAACATGGCATTGGGAATTTGAGGGAGCAAATTGGGTTTCTGACCCTAATGCAAGAAATCCAAAGGCATCGTTTGGTACTCCGGGAGAACATAAAGTAACTCTTACGGTTACCAATGACCAAGGCACTCATACGAAAACTGTAGAAAAGATGATAAAAGTGGCTGATAACGATTGTCAACCAGCCAAATATGCAGGAGATGCAGGAACAACCGGAAATGAAGGTTATTTCAAAACAACATTTGATGAAATAAAAAAAGTAACTCATTTCACATTTACCGGATGGGTAAAACCTAATGGAATACAAACTGATTTTTCATCTATTATCTATTTAAGTGGTGGCAATGTTATTAGTTTAGACTTCAAAAATGGAAAAAATGAGTTAGGAACACATTGTGGTGACAAGTGGGGTGTTAACTCCGGACTTATTGTTCCCAAAGACAGATGGTCTTATGTTGGTTTGATTTATACACCTAATAAGGTAACATTGATTCTTAATGAAAAAACATATGAGATAAATGGTACATTTGGTCCGGTATTGATTAGATATCTTGATGTGGCTATCCATAATAATAGGCAAGATAGAAAGTTCAAAGGACAATTTGACGAACTTCGTTTCTGGGATAGAGCATTGCATATTGATGACATAAGGCTTATCAGGCATTTAACGACACTCAAAAACAATCAAAAAAACGGATTATTTGCTTATTATCAATTCGATGAATTTACAAATGGAAAAATTAATAATAAAGTAGGACTCTATCCTTTGGCTAAATATTCTGATGGAGATTTGCTAGAATCTACTGCACCTGTTGGTCCTGGTGTGTCTGAATTGAGAACATTGTTGTGGAATAATACATATGTAGCTTTTAATGCTCCGAAGGTAGTTGTTCATGCTAAAAAAGCATTTAATGGCAGTGGACATGTTATTGCTACACGCTTGAATGTAGACCCATTCTTTAAGCCAACAGCATATCAGAACTTAAATGAAGAGTATTATTTTATTGAAAATTACGGTGGTGGAGCAGCTGTTGGTGATTTGAAAAAAATAGAATTTAATGACATTCAAAACACAACAGGTTCTGAAAATAGTGACATTGTCTTATATCAAAGAGAACGAAATTCTGATGTAGAAAGTGAGTGGGTAGAAAAAGGAACAGCTGCACTTCTCAATGGAACGAAAGTTGAATATGAGCCAATCAATATTGACATCAATATTCCATACAACAATGAAAGTTCTAATAATACACTTCTTCAAACAAGTGGTCAATTCTATATTAAAACCAAAAAAGAGGTTATTACCGAAACGAAAGGTACACATACTTCTCAAATCCTTGTTTATCCTAATCCTGCAAATGCAAAAGAAGGATTTTGTTTCAAAGGAATTACTGAGAATAGTAATTTAAAAGTGTATAATCAGCTTGGTAAACTGGTATATGTTGGTTTGGTTTCTGAAAATCAATATATCAATTCTATTACAGAAAAAGGTGTATATCTGTATATGATACAAACGGAAACAAAAATAAAAACAGGAAAATTGATTGTAAAATAACTTTTAATTTTCAGAGTAACCAAAAGAAAGTAATCCTCATAAGCATTCTGTTTATGAGGATTATTTTAGTGTTTTATTCTTACAAAAATGAAATGATAAAAAACATACTTGTTTGTTTTATTCGTTTTTTTTAGCTTAATTTGTAAAATTGTATATTTATAATAATTAACTTAAACAGAATTATATACTTAACATGAAAAAGCAACTATTATCTTTATTATTGGTTTTCTTTTCAGTAAATTTTATTTCAGCAGGAATAAATGATTTACTCCCTAAACCACACAAGGTTTCATCGTTGAAATGTCCTGATTTTCAATTAAACCAAGCCGTTAAATTGGAACATCCAACCTTACAAGAAACAGACCCAGCGATTGACAAACAGTTAACTCTGTTGATTACTAAAAATGGCGGAACAGTTGACGCAAACGCTACTCATAAAATTGTAGTAAATTTGGTAAACACAGTGGATGGTGCTGAATTTCAAAACGAGGCATACGAAATGACGGTTTGTCAAAACGAAATAATCATTAATGCAAAAACATTGCAAGGTGCTTACTGGGCTACACAAACGCTTTGGCAATTAAGCGAAAACAATAATTCAACTGTTTCTGCTTGTAAAATTACCGATTGGTCGGCATTTTCCATAAGAGGATATATGCACGATATTGGAAGAAGTTATATGCAATTTGACGAACTTAAAAATGAAATTGTACGTCTTTCACGTTTCAAAATCAATGTTTTTCATTGGCATTTAACCGACAATCAAGGTTGGCGTTTGGAAAGTAAAGTGTATTCACAACTCAATGCCAATTCAAGTTATACTCGTTCACCAGGAAAATATTACACCATAGAACAAGCCAAAGAGTTGGTTGCATTTGCAAAACAGCACGGAGTAACTGTTATTCCAGAGATTGATATGCCAGGTCATAGTGAAGCTTTTCGCAAAGCAATGGGACACGTTATGCTAACAAATCAAGGTTTGAACGAGATGAAAGCCATAACGACAGAGGCGTGTGAAACATTTGCAGATTGTGATTGGATACACATCGGTAGTGATGAAGTGAGAAATCCTGATACACAAGGCTCTACTATGTCGGTAGAACATTTTATATCTCAAATGACAAGCCATATTCATTCAAAAGGAAAGAAAATTGTTGTGTGGAATCCCGGACACGGATATTCTACCAATGATATTGATATGACGCAAATGTGGAGTAGTCGTGGACGTCCTACCAATGGTATTCCTACGATTGATTCTCGTTATCATTATGTAAATCATTTTGACCAATATGCTGATGTCGTAAGTTTGTACAACAGCACAATTGCAGGACAAGAAAAAGGAAGTCAGCAATATGCAGGAACAATTATCGGTATTTGGAATGACCGCCTATTACCTTCCGATAAGGATATTTTACAACAAAATGCGTTCTACCAATCAATGTTGGCAATTGCTGAAAGAGCGTGGCTTGGAGGTGGAAAAGGTTATTTTACCGAAATTGGAACAACACTTGAAGATACAGATGTTGATTTTATGGATTGGGAAAGACGCTTTTTATTTCATAAAGCTCATTTCTTGCAAAATGAACCGATTGCTTACGTGAAACAAACAAATATTCGTTGGAAAATTACCGACCAATTCCCTAATAATGGTAATGTAAATAAAGTTTTTCCACCAGAAACGGAATTGAGAGATAGTTACGTCTATTATGGAAAAACGTACAACACAACTTCTGCCTTAGGTGCTGGAATTTACCTACGACATACTTGGGGTACCCTAATCCCAACGTTCTATTCTAATCCAAAACCTAATCATACGGCGTATGCCTTTACGTATGTTTACTCGCCTGATGATAAAAAAGTTGGTTTGCAGTTTGAAACGCAAAATTATGGACGTTCTGAACCTGATTTAGCACCGCCACAAGGCAAATGGGACTACAACAATAGTAAGATTTGGATAAATGATAAAGCGATAAATCCACCTACTTGGCAGAATACCCATTCATCTAAAAATCAAGAGATAACACTTAAAAATGAGAATTATTCAGGAAGAGATGTTATTGAAGTTGATTTGAAACAAGGCTGGAATAAGGTGTTGATAAAATTACCTAATCACGGTTTTTCTCTTAGTGCTGTGCGTTTGGTTAAATGGATGTTTACTTGTGCCTTTACCACGTTGGACGGAAAAAGTGAAGCAGCTGATTTGATATATTCTCCAGATAAAAATATGAATTCTGCGTTAGATGCTCTTTTGTCGGCTATAAGCAAGTCAAATTCATTTTTAGATAATGCTGATATTAGTGAACAGCCGGGTGCTTATTCTGAAGAAAATGTAAAAAAGATAAGAGAAGAGATTACTAAGGCAGTAGAAATTAGTGAAAATAATTCTTTAACAGATGATGACTATAAGCGTGCTAGACAGGATTTACTTTTGGCTATGAAAGAATTTAAGAAAAAAGTCAATCTTCCTTTGGCAAGTAGTGAAAATGTGAAATACTGGTACAAATTAACTTCTGTTAGAGGTAATCGTTCGGTATCTTATAAAGGGACAAACAATATCTTAAAAGGCGAGAATTTTCAAGCTAATCAAGACCGTTTTTTGTGGAAGTTAGTCAAACTTTCAGACGGAACGTACAGTGTGGTAAACCGTGGCTCTGGTGATTATATTACTTCAACAAAACCAAAATTAAAGGCTGTCTCAGGTACTCAAAATAGCGAGGGTTGGACTTTTACACCACTTTACAAAAACCGTCTATTTATCATTACTTTTGGAACTTCACAATTCAACCAAGGGAACGGAGGTACGCAGTACGCTATCAATAATTGGGGTAATGGAGGCAATAAGACAGATACAGGTTGCCAATATATTATTGAATTGGTTAAAAAAGAGGATAATACAGCTGTTGAAATAGTTAAAAATAATGGTGCTCTTTTTTGGACTGAAAATAAGTTCTTAAAATCCAATATTAGTTTGGATAAAGTGGAGGTATTTAATACTTTGGGTGAAAAAATACCTACTACCGAAAAACTTCCATTAGGCGTTGTTTTGGTAAAAACATCAAAAATGGAAACGGTAAAATTATTGGTTAAATAAACTTAAAGTATTTACTCAAAACATTCAAATCGTAGTGGTTTATCTTTCCACTCTTTTGCATAATCTATGCCCACTCTGGGCATAGATTTGTATTTTATAGGCTTTTCTCCTTTTTCTAACCAAATTCTTTCGGAGGTTATCAAATCCTCTCCATAAAACGATTTATCTATTTTGAGTAGTTTGCCCACTCGTCCCGAACCTTTCACTCTGTCCAAACCACAAATCAAAACTGCTTCGGCACTATTTTCATTATTAGCCACGATATTAAAAAGCCAATGTATGCCATAAATCAAATACACATACACCAAACCACCTTTGCCAAACATCACTTTGGTACGCTCGGTTCGTCCTTTTCGTGAATGACACGCTTTGTCTTTTTCGCCACAATATGCCTCGGTAGTAGTGATTCTGTAACGCTCTAATTCGCCATTTTCATTTTTGCGTACAATGACCATTCCAAGCAACTCTTGGGCAAGTTCTTCTGCTGGTTGTGTGTAAAATGTTTTGTCTTTGATTCTCTTCATTGTATGATTTAATTTTAACACAAAGATAAAATATTGTTTTGAAATAGATTCTTTTTGTTCGATTAAATATTTTTCTTTCAAAAATTTGTAAAATAAATAAAAAGCAGTATCTTTGCACACCGTTAAAAACAACGATGGCGAGGTAGCTCAGCTGGTTAGAGCGCATGATTCATAATCATGAGGTCGGCGGTTCAAGCCCGCCTCTCGCTACAAAAACCAGAAAGGTTCTGATTATTGAGTTATCGATAAATCAGGACTTTTTTTATTTGGTATAAATATTGTGATATGCTAAGAACAAACTAAATTTTATAAAATTATGTACAAACAAAAAGCAATCTTCATCATAGCAATTTTCTGTTTTTTATTTAACAACAATTTAAAAGCACAAGAAAATACATCTAAATTAAAAATTAAAAATATCCTACAAACAACGACTTTTGAACTTGGAATGGGATATCAATTTATTTTAGGTCCAAAATCTCCGAGTAACATTTCTGATTTCAACAAATTTGGTGCATTCCATCTTGGTGCAAGAGTTAATTTAACAGACCAATATGGATTAAGAGGCTTTTTTGAGCACAATAACTTTTCCAAATCTCCACAACAAGGAGTGAAAATAAATAAATTAGTAGGCGAGTTGACATACAGATGGACATATCATCCATTGAATACAAACAAAAGCCCAAAATTTTCTATTTTAGCTCATACAGGAGGTGGATTAGGCACCTCAAATTCACAAGTTCCTAATATAAATATAACAGAGTTAATAGGCGTTGCACAAATAGGAATTATGCCAGAATACAAAATCAATAATTTATTCAGTATATTTATAGATTTAACTTATGCAATGCATTTATCGGTAGATTACCAGTTCAATGGTTCATACTACTACACTGGAGAGAAGTTTACAGGACACTTATTTATTCCTTCTTTTGGAGTTTCTATGACTCCTTTTAAGTAAAAAAATATTTTTATCTAAACAGCATCAAATAGAAAGGAATTAAAATCGTAATTGATACAAAAAGATAAAACACAACTCTATTTATGAGAGACTTTCTTAATGAAAGAGAATATGAAAAGAGAAAAGAATAAATCATTGCAAGTAGAGGAAGCACCATTAAGGTTATTTTTGTTCGACAAACGATAAGAATAATTGGTAAGAGCATCAGTAATCTTAATGTCAAGTTATATTGACGTTGTCTCGTATTATCTTGCAGTCTCAAAAAAGGCACTTGAAAAAGAGAAACTAATAAGAAAATTAGTAATATTCCAACATAAACAATCATTAAACGAGAATTAACTTGTATCCAATCAAAATAAGCTATTTCTTTTAGGGCACCAAGCATATTCGGCAACTTATCATTAACAAGGTAGTGATAACCAAAAATAAAACTATAGACCGGTAAAAAACCTAATAATCCGGCCAAGAAAACCTTAACTGAGAAACTTCTCAACAGCCTAAAAAAGAGAAAAAAGAAAGGAATAAGAATAAGCCATTCAGGTAAAATAAGAGCTAATAGTGATATTAAAAAAAAGACAATAAAAGAATTTTCTGTCGCATCTTTAATTCTATAAGTGTCAAAAGTCATACCCAATATAATCAATATCAATAAAAGCGAAACCTGTCCTATATAATTAATATGTAAAGGAAACCAAAAGGTTATTAGTAGCATATAAACCAATTCAGGCATAACAGTACGAACACGAATTATTCCAAATTTTTCATTAAATCTCCTTAATAATATCAGATTAACCCACATTAAAGAAAAAGTTAGAATATGTGTAAAAATAGAATTAGGTGACAAAATGCCTCCAAACCAACTATTGGAACTAATATTTATTGCTTCCTCTTGAGGATAGTAATAATATGCAATGACCCAAATTACAAAAGTCAAAGCATAAACAGACAAGGTAAAAGCTTCAGTCGGCTTTATGATAAAAGTTCTTTTTTCCACTATTATTCAAAGTTTACATCACACAAAAATATATATTTTATATAAAAAAAGAGCCAAAACTTGACTCTTTTTCTTATACTATTTTACATTTTCTATTTCAATCCACGTTTTTTCAAAAGTGCTTTCGGATTTGGTTCTGCTCCTCTAAAGTCTTTATAGAGTGTCATAGGTTCATCAGAATCTCCTCTCTCCAATATCTTTTTACGGAAGTCGATAGCTATCTTTTTGTTGAAGATATTACCAGACTCTTTAAACTTAGCATAAGCATCTGCGGCAATCACTTCCGACCAAGTATATCCATAATATCCAGCTGAATACCCTCCTTCAAAAATGTGTTTGAAGAACGGACTGCGATAACGAACGATAATTTCAGGAATCAAACCTATTTTGTTTAATGTTTCCTCTTCAAATTTCATCACATCAAATCCGGTCGTATCGGTCATAGTGTGAAAATCCATATCAAGTAATGCAGCAGAAAGAAGTTCTGTCATAACAAATCCTTGATTAAAAGCACTCGCTTTGGCTATTTTATCCATTAATTCTTGTGGCATCACTTTGCCCGTCTTATAATGTCTTGCATATCCTTTCATTACTTCAGGTTCCCAACACCAATATTCCATCACTTGTGAAGGCATTTCTACAAAATCACGTGCTACATTTGTTCCCGAAAGGCTACGATAAGTGGATTGTGCCAAAAGTCCGTGTATAGCGTGTCCATATTCGTGGAAAAGAGTTTCTACATCATCCATCGTAAGCAACGAAGGCTTTTGAGCAGTTGGCTTAGTAAAATTACCTACATTAACAATCACAGGACGATAATTAGAGTCATTTTGAATATATTGTTCAGTAAAGTTACTCATCCAAGCACCCACATTTTTACTTGCACGTGGGAAATAATCGGTATAAAGAATACCAATTAAAGAATCATCAGCATCAGTTACTTTGAACACCTCTACGTCAGGATGGTAAATAGGCATATTCTCCATCTTTTGATATTTCAATCCATACAATTGACTTGTTAAATCAAAAACTCCTTTACGCACATTTTCCAACTTAAAGTAAGGACGAAGTTCCTCTTCATTCAAGCTGTATTTTTTCATACGAAGTTTTTCAGCATAGTACCACCAATCCCACGCTTGAAGTTTTCCTTTCACGCCATCAGCAGTCATCAAAGCTTGTAACTCTTTACGCTCGTTTTTAGCTCTGTTCAAAGCAGCTGCCCAAACATCATTTATCAAAGAATAAACAGCTTTCGGCGTTTTTGCCATTGTATTATCAAGAATAAAATCTGCAGGAGAATCAAACCCTAATAACTTCGCTTTTTTTACACGAAGTTTCATTATTTTTTGGATTACCTCTTTATTATCACTTTTATTATCGTGATTACAACGAGTGGTGTAGGCCATCAATAATTCTTTACGTAATTCACGATTTTCGCCATATTGCAATACGGGAATAAAACTTGTTTTTTGTGTTGTAAATAACCAAACTCCTTTTTTTCCTGCCTCTACTGCCGCCTCAGCAGCTGCCTGTTTTACGTCTTCGGGCAATCCGGCAAGGTCTTCCTCATTCGTTACAAACTTTTTATAACTATTGGTTTCAGCCAAAACATTTTGTCCAAAAAGTAACTCCGCACTACTCAACTCTTTATTAATTTTTCTTAATTCAGTTTTTTGGTCTTCTGTTAAATTAGCACCACTACGAATAAATTGCTTATACTGTTTTTCCAAAAGACGATTTTGTTCTGCCGATAAGTTCAAATTCTTTCTATTGTCGTACAGTTTTTTAATCCTTTGAAACAGTTTACCATTCAAATAAATATTATCATTATGTGCCGTTAACTTTGGAGTAATTTCTTGTGCTATCTTATCCATTTCTTCATCTGCCAAAGTAGATTGAAGATTGAAGAAGACATTAGAAACACGTAGTAACATACTACCACTACGTTCCAATTGTTCCGACGTATTTTCAAAAGTCGGTTCATTACGATTATTCACAATGGAATCAATTTCTACTTGTTGCTCTTCCATCCCTTTCTCAAAAGCAGGAAGATAGTGTTTCTTTTCTATCTTATCAAAAGGTGGTACACCATAAGGAGTGTCGAATTCCACAAAAAATGGATTATTGGCTTGATTGTCTGTTTTGTTACATCCTACCATAATAGTTGTCATTAGAAAAATAAAAATTAGTTTTTTCATATTAATTATTGTTTATATTATACCTATTGTTAATCTAACAAATTAAAAATTGTAAAGTTTATTTTAAGCTATTGATTTATTCTTTTGATTTTATTTGTTCGTTTTAAAATCCCCATCTCATCAAATTATCACATTAACAGATTAACAGATTAACAGCCTCTTGTTTATCTTTTTTAAGCTGTTCTTTTAGTTCTTCTATAGAATTGAATTTTTTTTCATTCCTTATTTTTTGGAAAACTTCCACTCTCAAATGCCGATTATAAATATCTTGATTAAAATCAAGGATATAAACTTCCACCGTTTTGATTTGTTCATCAGACAATGTGGGACGAACTCCAACATTCATCATTCCTTTATAAGAATTGCCTTGATATTCCACTTTTACAGCATAAACACCTCTACCTAACAATATTTTTCCTCTCTCCAATTCCAAATTAGCAGTAGGAAAACCAACAGTACGTCCAATTTTGAAACCATCCACTACCCTACCCGAAAAGAAGAAAGGATAAGTCAGCATTTGATTAGCAACGGTAATATCTCCTTCACGCAAAGCCTTTCGAATCGTCGAACTGCTTATTTTCTTATTTTCTTTTCCTATCAATTGATTTAATTGTGTTGCTCTAATACCTAATGCTTTAGCATAACGTTGATAATCGGTAAAGTTTTCATTTCGATTATGTCCTATTCTGTGGTCATAACCAATCAACCAATCACTGACTTTCAGTTTTTCTTTCAAAAAAGTCTTGATAAATTCAAAAGCTGACAGTTGAGACATTTTTTTAGAAAAATCCAAAACAAAACAGGCATCGACACCACAGTCTTCAAATAATTCGATTTTCTCATCCAAAGTCGTAATAACTTCTTGCGTTAGATTTTCGTCTAACACCTCTTTCGGATGTTTAGCAAATGTAACAACAACTGCCTTATTATCTTTTTCTTTAGCTTTTTGTATAAGACCATTTATCAAATAACGATGCCCTTGATGCACACCATCAAAAAAACCGATGGTAGCTGTACAACTTTCCCAAGTAATAATATCATTTTCTCTTACAACCTGCATCTATTCAAAAAAATCTTCTAATTTGAGTTGAGAAAAAGGTTTCACAAAACGAGTTTGAATACCCAATAACTTTGCCGTTTCAATATTGGGGTCTCCATCATCTAAAAAAAGAGCCTCATTAGGAGCAATGTTTTCTTCTTTCAGAAGTTGTTCAAATATCTCTTTTCCGGGTTTACATAATTTCATTTCATACGAGAGATACAATTTATCAAAATAATCATTGATTGTCTTTCCGTCTTTTTTGAAAATTTTATCCCTACAGACAGCAAACGAGAGCGGATTGGTATTGCTTAGCATCACAACACGGTACCTCTTTTTCAATTCCAACAACAAATCCAATTTCTCTTGTGGCACATCAATCAAAAACGACTCCCAAGCAGCATCTATTTGTTTATCAGTAATCTCTTGTTTGGAAAAACTTCTCATCTTATCTCGAAATTCCTCCGTAGATATTTTTCCACTTTCAAAATCAAGAATAAAATCAGTCTGTACAGTCGTACTTAGTAGCTCTGTTATTTCAGCAACTCCTATCTTCCGAAACTCTTGTGTACATCTATCCCAATCCAAATCCACCAAAACACCTCCCAAATCAAAAATCAAAGTTGTAATAGAGCCTATTCTCTTCATTTCATTATTTTTTTTATTGTTTATTTTCTTATTTAGATAAAATTGTTTATTTTTGCACTCGCTTTGCAAAGGTAACATTATTTTATGTAAAAGTAAACTTGTTATTTTATCGTAAAAGCAACTTAAAAACTTTAATATACTGATTTATCAGTAGGGGCCCATAGCTCAGTTGGTTAGTAGCACCTGACTCATAATCAGGGGGTCGCTGGTTCAAGCCCAGCTGGGCCCACAAAAAAAATCACTTATAAAAATAAGTGATTTTTTTATGCTCTTTACTCATTTTTTATTCAAGAGATTGACTAATCTTCTGCTGAATTAAATTACCTAAACCAATTCGATAACCTTCTGAGTGGAAAACAATCGTTCCATCTGATTTCACAATATAAACCAAAGGATAATTTTCTCTAAAAGATTGATTTGCCCAATAAAGCATTTGATTCATTATCTTTGTTCCATTCTTTGTAACAAAAATTGAATTTTTAGGCAAATTTTTATACTGTTTCATTTTTCCCTTTTCGTTAGGTAGCACAAAAACAAAATTTCCTTTCCATTTGTCTAATTTCTGCTTATTCAAAGGCAGTTCATTCATCAAATGTTTAGTAGGTTCTCTATCTGGTTCTAAAAAGACAATTACCATACCCGATTTTTTATAAAAATTGGACAACAACGTATCATTTTCTATTTTTCCATACGTTTTTTTGTCAGGTTTTAGTTCACGAATTTCCAAATCCAATTGCGTTGTTTTGCCTTTTTCAATATTAAAATATTTGTTTAATGCCAATATTCTGCCATCAGCATATCGGTTACCCGAAGTCAATCGATAATAGCCTGTTTGTAGTTGTAAGGTAAACGGTAGTTTTGCTACTCGTTCGTCTCCTTCAAAATCCAACGTTTTGAATGCTCCGTTTTCATATCGTGCCAAAGTGTAATAGACCCAATATTGAGGTGTAATATTAAATTTATCTTCGTACTTCAAAGTCAAATTTCCATATTCAAACGACTCCTGTGGTTTATCAAACGAAATCGTTTTCCACTCTCCATTTGAATATTGCATCACTTCTTGCGTTGCGTTATCAATATAAGTGGGCACATTAAATGACTTACACAACGCCACGTAGAATAGTTTTAACGATTTCTTGTCTGCTTTTTTTATCTTCAAAACTGCCTCAGGAGAAATCAAACATCTTGAATAATTTTCTAGACTTTCTATTGTCTCAATATTCTTTTGTGTCCATTGAAAAAGTTCTTTTCCGGTAACGTTTTTTCCAAATTCCGATTTTAACTGTTCTTGTAACGAAGGTCTCCAATCACGAATTAATTCGGTAGAAATGCGAGGTGACAAAACACCTTTCACATACACCTTATGAGGTAATTTTGGATTTAATTCCGTATTCAAAAGATGACTTTGTAAAATTTTGGCAGGAGTATCACGCAAATCTTTATCCGTTAGCGTACTCAAAAGATGCAACACATTTTTATGTTTGGCATTTGTGGTCAGATATTTCACAATTTCACGATAATTTCCTTCACTTTTGGTTAAAAATGAAATCACTTTTTTCTTATCAAGACCGAGAGACTGAGCCAGTTTTTGCATCTCTCCTTTTGTGATAAATGTAGATAGATATTGATTGCGAATAGAGTCCTCAAAATGCAGTCGCTGATTATTCTTTTTACGTTTTTCCGAAACATCATTCACAAAAACGGCTTGATTTATCGGTGGCGTGAGGTCAATTTCTTCTGTATATTCTTTTCCTGTTTCTTTTTCCAACTTCAAAGTCAATTCTTTGGTGTCCGTCAAGGAAACTTGTTGATAATTGTACTTATCTCCACGACTTACCCACACGAGAATATCTCCTTTTCCACTTATCAAATGAGAAACACCTTTTTTATCTGTTTTTTGTTGGTATATCGGATAATATTCTGCATAATTATAAAGTAAATATTTTACATCAACGTTCTGAATCGGTTGATTTTCATCATTAACCACTTTCACGATTAATTTTTGTGTTTCGGTGTAATTATCTAACACATTAATTTTTGTGAAGAGTGGAAATTCCGTTTTGCTCTCTTTTCCGTGATATTTTCCAAACACATTAGTATGTACCATCATTGCCCGTTTGGCAGGAAAAGTAAACCACGCC
>PDWI01004482.1_pt1 | contig 18696 bp, 16 predicted proteins | sample 1430891 | NCBI WGS metagenome assembly PDWI01 (sample SAMN01162508, study PRJNA174530) | Oral metagenome, whole genome shotgun sequencing project. | biome: Marine environment; feature: Marine mammal; material: Swab sample of the gingival sulcus; isolation source: swab sample of gingival sulcus...
GAGACGAGGATCAGCTTCGGCAAGAGCGTTCATCATAGCTTCGCCTGTGGGAGCTTCGTTCCAGTGATAACCCCAAGCGAAAGATTGAGGATCATCGCCTGAGTTGAAGTCAATAACCAACATTGATTGATTGCTTCCTTCGCCTGCCCATGCCAGCAATTCGTCAAATGAGAGTTCTTCTTCTTCGTTTGAGTCGTTTGTTGCCGGAATGATATTGTCTGCATTTACCTCCGGATCATCTATACCGTAGGAAACGCCCATAGCTTTATTGTCGCCCATTACAGTAAAATTCAGACCTGCGAGATGACTCCAGTTTAAATCTTCTCCTTCGGTAACATCGGATTGGTGCAAGCTCCAATAATTAGGGTTGCCGTGAAGTCCTATATGGAGAGTATCTCCGTCTTTAACATAAATAAGATCATTTACGAAACTTGAGCCGTTAAAAAATAAATGTTCGTCAGCTTCAACAATAGCATTAAGCATTTCATTGCCGGTGAACATATAAGAATGACGGTATCCCCACATCATGGCGGGTTGATCATCTTGCCAGTCTATGATTAAAGCGGCTTGTTTGGAGCCTGTTCCGGCCCATATTTCAATATCGTCAAATGATATTGAGAAAATGCTCTGAGCAATGAGCAACAGAGTCATTAAAATAATTGCTTTTTTCATCTTCAACTCCTTAAATTATTTTAAGAAGAGAAGTATAAGAGATTCATTTTTCATCTGAAATCTTACCTTCCCTCCGAAAGCAATTTCTAAAATGCGGCATGTCTCCTGACTTAAAGCTCAAGCCTAATCATTTTCCCTTCCCGTCGATAAATTTGACAGTGGTAAAAAAACTTTCGTCGCTTATCACAGTAGCGGGGGCTGTATCGGATTTGCACCGAATTCCATCTTCGCAAACTTTCAGTTTGAACCGCATTTTGAATGAAACCAAAAAAAATACTCCTTTTTCGGTCAAGCTGAAACTGTAATTATACGAAATATTCGTAAGATAAGAATATAGTGAATAAAACTCGCTTTTACAATATCTGTTTAATTTTTTGAACTTGGCTTAATAATCTTTTTAAGAATGATATAATTCAATAATGCCTGCATAATATTGCTGAACGCAGTATCAATACCGATAATATTATGATCTTGTCGAGGATATTGCCTGCTTTCCGTAACTGAATTTAACTGAAAAAATATTTCTTTTGTCTTTTTATCTGATTTTTTTCTTTACGAATTTTATGATAAATAATTACGACTTTCGGAGAGAAGATGTTTTATGTCGCAAAAGCGATTAATTTTTGAAAGTACGAAAATATTGAATACCGAATCAGCGGTATTTCGGGAAAACTTATTTTATGAAAGATTATGATTTTTTGGTTATAGGATCCGGTATTGCCGGTTTGTCTTATGCTGTTCAGGTTGCAAAATACGGTAAGGCGGCGGTTGTTACAAAATCGGAAATGCAAAAAACAAATACGGATTATGCTCAGGGCGGAATAGCTGCCGTTATAAGTAAAACAGATTCTTTTTCTGAACATATTCAAGATACTTATATTGCCGGAGCCGAACTGGGTAAAAAAGAAGTAATAAAAGCTATTGTGGAAGAAGGTCCTGAGGCAATTCAATTTTTAATAGATATAGGTACGCGTTTTACGGTCAGAAATAAAAACGTAAATCCTCAATTTGAGAATCTTTCTTTAACCAGGGAAGGCGGGCATTCTCATCACCGAATAGCTTATGCTGCCGATTCAACCGGACATGAAATTATGGAAGCATTGATGCTTGCCGTTAAAAATCATCCTAACATAGATATTTTTGAAAATCACATGGCGATAGATTTAATTACGCAACATCATGTTCCCGAGCAGCACAATTTTATTCCGGGAATTACCTGCTGGGGCGCTTATGTTTTAAATATTGAAACGGGAGAAGTAAATATCTTTCGGGCAAAAAAAACATTGTTGGCGACAGGCGGAGGTTCTCAGGTTTACATAAATACAACCAATCCGGATATTGCCACGGGAGACGGTTACGCAATGGCTCGTTTAGCGGGAGCAAGATTGGCAAATATGGAATTTGTTCAATTTCATCCGACTGCTTTTTTCAGCCATACGGGAAAAACTTTTTTGATAAGCGAAGCCGTGAGAGGCGAAGGAGCGGTTTTACGTTTGCAAAACGGCGAAACATTTATGGAAAAATATCACAGTTCCGGATGTTTGGCTCCCAGAGACGTAGTGGCGAGAGCTATAGATTGCGAATTAAAAAAACGCAACGAAAAATTTCTTTATCTGGATGCAACGGGCGTTGATCATGATGAATTGAAATCACATTTTCCTTATATAGACAAAAAATTGCGAAAACAGGGAATTGACTTTACGAAAGATCCTGTTCCGGTGGTGCCGGCAGCTCATTATTTTTGCGGCGGGATATTATCGACGGTTGACGGAAAGACTGATATTCGCAATCTTTATACTGCCGGCGAGACAGCTTGTTCCGGTTTGCACGGAGCGAACAGACTTGCTTCAAATTCTTTGTTGGAAGCAGTGGTAATTGCGTGCAGAGCAGCCAATAATCCGTCTAACCTGAAAGAAGTAAGATTTCCTGAAATTCCGGAATGGAAAGAGGTCGGCGCTTTCAATGAAAACGAATGGGTCATAATTTCTCACAACAGAGAAATTATCAGAAAAATCATGCAGGGTTACGTCGGCATTACCCGTTCTAAACGACTTTTGAAATATGCAGAAAACAGATTATTTAACATTTATACCGAAATAAATAATTTTTATCAGCGCAATTCCGTTAAAAAGGAAGTTATCGAAACCAGAAATCTGGCAATTACGGCAATTGCCATTATCAGAAGCGGATTGCAACGCAAGGAAAGTCGGGGCTTGCATTACATGACGGATTATCGGGAAAGGAACGACTGCGAATATCGTAAAGATACGATAATTTAACATAAACATAATAAAAATACCGGAGAAAAAATGGGGTATTTGGTTTTAGCTCGAAAATACAGACCGCAGACTTTTGATGAGGTTTACGGTCAAGATCATATAACCAGAACATTAAAAAATGCCATAAAAATGGACAGGATAGCACATGCTTATCTTTTTACCGGTTCTCGGGGAGTCGGAAAGACTTCCATGGCAAGAATATTTGCAAAAAGTTTAAATTGCGAGAACGGACCGACGGAAAATCCTTGCGGAGTATGCGGAAATTGTCGCGAAATTACTGCCGGCGTATCTCAGGACGTTATAGAAATTGACGGAGCGTCTAATACGGGAGTCGAAGATATCAGAGATTTGCAAAAAGAATTGATGTACTCGACTTCAAATTCAAAATACAAGATTTATATCATTGATGAAGTTCACATGCTTTCCAAAAGCGCATTTAATGCTCTGTTGAAAACCCTTGAAGAACCTCCGGCAAATGTTATTTTCATTTTTGCCACTACCGAACCTCACAAAATTCTTCCGACTATTATTTCTCGTTGTCAGCGTTACGACTGCAAAAGAATACATCCCGATTTAATTGTCGCTCGACTTAAAGAAATTGCCGAATCCGAAAGAATTCATATAGAAGAAGAAGCTTTGTTTGTGATTGCCAAAAAAGCCGAAGGCGGTATGAGAGATGCTCTTTCTCTTACTGATCAGGTTATTTCTTACGGAACCGACAATATTACTCACGAAAACGTTTTGGGTATTTTCGGAATTGTTCATACCGAAGTTTATCAAAAAATCGTGCAGGGAATAATCGAAAAAAATCCTTCGGAATTAATAAGAATTTTACATGATATATTGGACAGAGGCAATGATTTACAGGAGTTTTTAAACGGATTTTTGGAATATCTCCGCAGTTTGCTTTTTTTGAAAATAGGCGTAAAATTAAAAGATGTTCCGGCGGTATTGATCTCCGAGATGGAAAAAATCGTTGAGAATTTTACGGAAAATGATTTATTGTATATGATGACTTTTTGCGTGCAGATAAAAACCGATGCGAAGATGAGCAATAATCCGGTTTTAATTGCCGAAATGTCTTTTATAAAATTAACGCAAATCGCCTCTATGATTCCCGTTAAAGAAATTATCGGGAAATTGGAAAAAGTACAGGCTTCCGTTGCTGCGGTTCAAACTCGCGCATCCGGAATCGCTTCTCCCGGAATGCCTTACGGAGGTTCCCCGAAAATTAAAACTCAAACTCAAACCGGGCAATCGCCTTCTCTTACTCAAAATTTTAAACAAATGATCAGTCAAAAAAAATCTTCTTTCGTTCAGCCTTCATCGGGAGAAAGTCCTGCCAAGATTGAGTTTACTCCGGACAGTTTCCGCGAAAATTGGGATTTGATAATATCAAAGATAAACAAATATTATCCTTTGGCGGTTAATTTTCTTAAAAGATGTCAAATCGATGAAATTTCGGAAAAGCGCATAAAACTGATAACAAACGAGAAACTGGGTTTTGATCAAATCAATAAAATTCGCGATTTTATCGGCGACGTGATTTCCAAGCATTTTCAGACTAAGATAGGAATTTTTGTTAATTTTGTTAAAGTTGAAAAAAAAACTCCCGTTAAAGATGTTATAACGGTTGAAGACATCAGAAAAGAGAATCCCGGTCTTGCCGATTTTATAGAAGCCTCAAATTCAAGGATTTCTCGGGTTAAATGATTTTTTTTACAAGCTTATTTTGCTTAGGTTATACATTTTGGATAATGTTTTTGGGACTGGGGATTTTTCGAGTCGGAGATCGTCGCGGGAAAAAAATCAAGTCAATCAGTTTGATAATTGCTGCTCGCAACGAAGAAAATAATTTGCCCGGTTTGCTTGAACATCTGGCAAATTTGAACTATCCTAAAGATAAATTTGAGATAATCATTGCTGACGACAGATCTTCCGACGACACGCCCTCAATTTTACGAAAGGCGGAACGGGATTACGAATTTATAAAAACGGTTACCGTCAAAAAAGAAGAAGAAAATTTTGTCGGCAAAAAAAATGCTTTGGCTCATGCGATAGAAAAATCATCCGGCGAAATTCTTGCTTTCACGGATGCGGACTGTTTCCCGAAACCGAATTGGCTGCTTGAAATAAATGCTCATTTTGCCGATGATGTCGATATTGTTTCAGGCTATTCGCCTTTGCTTTCTAAAAACAAAAATTTTTTTGCAGGATTGAAAAATATGGAGAGATCGGCTGTTTTTGCGGTAAACGCCGGTTCTTTCGGTTGGCATATCGGACTTACGACTGCGGCGCGAAATTTTGCTTATCGGCGTTCGCTTTACGATAAGGTGAACGGATTTTCCGGGATTTCGCATATTCGTTCGGGGGATGATGATCTTATGCTGCAAAAGATGTCCGGAAGTTCAAGACGCATGAACTTTATGTTTTCTCGGGAATCAATTGTGCCGACTTCCGACAAAACGGAACTTAAAGAACAAATCCATTTAGAAACAAGAAGGGCATCCAAGTTCAAATATTATCCGATTGGAATAAAATTAATGCTGATCGGAATTTTGATTTTTTATTTGCTTTACGTCATCGTTTTTTTTCAAATGTTTTTTTGTCCGGAATATTTGATGTCTTGGCTTGTTTGGACGGCAATGAAACTTTTTGCCGAATTTTTTGCCGTGATGCTTTTTTTGACTAAAATGAAGGAATTTAAACAAATTAAATATTTGCCTTTTGCCGAATTTTTATATATCCCTTATTTTATTTTTTTCGGTTTGAAAGGAACTTTCGGTAATTACAAATGGAAAAATTAATCAAAAAAGAAAAGAAATATTTGTCTGAATTTGAAAGGCAAAAAGCCGAGATCAGGCGACTTTGGAATTTGGACGAGAAATCTCAACATCTTATTTATATGTTAATCAGGATGAAAAATCCTCGACGCATGCTGGAGATCGGCACTTCAAACGGATTTTCCGCTTTTTGGTGGTCTTTGGCATTGGAAGAAGGTTCAGGAGTCCTTGATACAATCGAAGTATTTGAAGAACGTTATCTTATGGCGAAAAGAAATCTTGTCTCCAGAAAAAATATCAGACAGTATTTCGGAAAAGCCGAAGACATTATTCCCGATTTATCCGAAAAATACGATTTTGTTTTTATAGACGCCGGTAAAATCGGCTACATTTCTTATATAAAATTATTGGAAAATAAACTGGCTGACAATGCTGTCGTTGTTGCGGATAACACGATTTCTCATGCGGAAACCGTTGCCGAATATCTTGATTTTATCCGAAATTCTCCGCATTTTACGACAATGGAATTACCTGTTGACAGCGGATTGGAAATTTCAATTTTTAAAAGATAAATAATCCGAAAACCGCAACAAAGACGGATTATTCTCGAATCTTTGCAATAATAAAAGGAGCTTATATGAAAAATATCTTTGTTTTTCTTTTCATTGTTTTTCTTTGCGGTCTTACGGCTAATCCGATTTCTTACGAAAAAAATTTAAACGGATTTTATCGTAATCCCGCTTTTTTGGGCATTGAATCAAATGCCGGAATTTATTACAAATTTGACTATATGGATCAGAATGAAAGCAGATTGAGTTTGCGTCTTTCGAAGTTTGCCGGTTTCGGATATGATTTGGAATCTCATATAACTTATTGGAGCGGAGGATTTTCTTTATTAAGAGATTTTTATTGCGGATTGACGTTAATTGATCCGCCCGGAAAAAGCTCCCGATTTGATGCCGGTTTTATTTATCGACCTTTTGCTTTTTTATCGGGAGGTCTCAAAATAGACGACTGCTTTAAAGAGCATTCTTCCTTTGCGACTGAAGCTTCGTTTAAATTCTATGAAGACATGTTTATTCTTAATTCAGGCATAAATTTTGTTTTTAACGGCGATAAAGACAGTTACGAAGCCGGCAAATGGTACGGAGGATTGAATTTCAGACCGGTAAAAGGTTGTAATTTGTATTTTGAATACAGAGAAGACGATAATTTTTACGGCGGAGCAAAATTTGATTTTTCCAATTTATCTCTTATGTACGATACGGAATTTGATGATGATCGAAATCAGACAAGCAGACAAGCCGTCCAGGTTACGGTTAATAAATTAAAACCGTTTTGGGAAAAAGAAAAAATAAAACAAATTGTTTTGAATAAAGATTACTCGGACGAATCTGAATTGATTGAACTTTATTTGAATATTAACCGGGTAATTGCCGAACATCCTGCCGAGATTGAATTTATTTTCAGAAACGCCGAGCTGAGTTTACAGGCTGCGGAAGAATTAAACGGTCTTATTGCCGAACTCAGAGGTAAAATTAAAGTCAGAGCATATATAGACCAAGCCAATCTCAGTAATTATTATGCCGTAAGTTCGGCTGATGAAGTTTATTTGTCGGAGTTCGGAAACTTTGATATGTCGCATAAATCTTTGCTTTCCGCCGATGAAATTTATTTGGAAGAATTCAGTAATGTTGAAATGGCGTCTCCGTTTTTTGTGATAAAATCTTTGGTTTCCGATTTACAGGTGATGCAAGTCGGGAAAAATCTTTTTGTAGAGGATATCCTCGAAAATAAAAAATTGGAAGCCGAAAAAAGAAATATGCTGACTCAAATTCAATTGGATATTCAGGATCGCATATACAAAGTTATTGCGGTTCAAAAGGGAATCCCGATTGAGAGTATGTTTGTCATTGCCAACGAATCTCCGAGTTCGGCTTTTACCGCCGAAGATGCCGGACTGATTAATGAAATATCGGCTCCCGAAGAAAAGAGTCAGCCGGGAAAATTGATTGATTTTCAAAATAACCTTTTGACCGGATCTCCTCAGCCTTGGGTAAAACCTGAAGCGATTGCCGTAATAGAAATCTCCGGATTTATAAAATCAGGAAAAAGTCATATTTGCGACAATGCATTTTACGGAAAAAAAATCTGCGGGACAGATACTGTTTTTGAACAATTGAGAGAAGCGGAATGCGATCCTGACATCAAAGGCGTTGTCTTGAGGGTAAATTCAGGAGGAGGCGAATTAATTGCCTGCGGAACTCTTTATCAAAAGATCAGAGATTTTTCCAAGCCGATTATTGCTTCCGTTTCGGGACAGGCGTCTGCCGGAGCTTATTTTGCCGTTTCCGGAGCAGATAAAATTTATGCCAACGATTCTTCCCTGCTGGGCGGATTGGGCGTTGCCGTTCTGAAAAACAATAAACGGCTTATTCCTCTGACCGATAATTACAATGCCGGTAAAGATAATCTGGATAATGCCGACGACCGATCAAACTTTCTCTCTTCTGAAATGCAATACCGCTATCTTGCCGATCAATATTATAAGCAGATGATAAGGAGAATTGCCTCCGAAAGATCAACCCCTTTTTCCAATATCGACGATAAGGGGGAAGCTTCTTTGTATGACGGAGCAGAAGCTTTGAATCGGAATTTAACAGACGAAACCGGCTCTTTTTTTGAAGCTTTGAATTATGCCCGCAAGATAACGCATTTATCCTCAAACGGGAAAATCATTTTCCGCAATCTCAAACTTGATAAAATATCTGATCTTGAACCTGAAAGGGGATTTTATTACTATAACGGTCTTATTGAGGGGATATAATTTCGGCGTCTTTGTCTTATGACAGCATTGGGAACCTGCGAAATAAATTAATTGCTGTCGTCATTTAATTAATTTCAATGAATCAGCCGAAATAATTATGATAAAAATTTAAATAAAAAAATGGAGGAATTAATGAAATTTGAAAATAAAAAAATTGCTGTTATAGGCGGAGGAAGCATAGGAACGGCTATGGCAAAGGGTTTGCTGAAAGGCAATGCCGTAAATGCGGAGGATTTGATTATTACCCGAAAAAAAGAAGATTTGCCGAAAGATAACCGGGAAATGTATTTTCAAGAAGATAACAGCGATGCGGTAAGAAAATCTGAAATTATTATTTATGCCGTTCGTCCCGGGCAATTTGCGGATGTATTAAAAGAGACAAAAAAAGATTTAGACCCCGAAAAGCATATTATAGTTTCTGTTGTATCCGGATTTACGGCAAAAGATATAGAAGATATTATCGGAACTGAATTCAATGTTATAAGGGCAATGCCCAATACTGCAATAGCTATAGGCGAATCAATGACTTGCATAGCAGGAGATTCAGCCGATAAATCAGCTCTTGAGTATGTGAAAGAACTTTTTAATCATGCCGGTTTATGTCTGATTATCGAAGAACGTCAAATGTTGTCGGCAACCGCCTTATGTTCCTGCGGAGTGGCGTTTTTCTTGAGATCGGTCAGAGCTGCTTCTCAGGGCGGAATTCAGAGCGGATTCCATTCGCAGGAAGCCTTGATTATGGCGGCTCAGACCGCAAAAGGAGCAGCGGAACTTATTTTGGAAAACGGCTCGCATCCCGAATCGGAAATAGATAAGGTAACGACTCCTCGCGGTTGTACCATTGCCGGATTAAACGAGATGGAATTTCAAGGTTTCAGCAGCGCCATGATCAAAGGAATTTTAGCTGCTCAAAAAGTAAGTCATTAATTTATTTGTCTGATATTATAAATCAGCAGAAATTTTGTCTGAAACAAAATTTCTGCTGTATTTTTCTTGTCTTATCGACATTTAAGGAAGGGGAATCCGGGGAAGTCGTTAAGTCCCTTATAATTTTTCTTTTTCAGTTTATCTAAAGCATCTTGGAATTTTTTTACGGCAGACTTCGGGGTTTGTTTATTGAAAGCAAAATAAATTTCTCCCGTTTTAATCGTATCGGCGCATATATAGTCGGAAAGATTTCCGTTGTTGAATAATTCAAAGGAAGCAACGCTTTTTTCGCATGCGCAAAAATCAATTCTGCCTTTTTGCAGTTTAAAAAGACTTTCTTCATGATTGGAAGAATAATCAATATTTTCTGCTTTTATGCCTTTTTCAAGCAAAGCAATTTCGCTTATGTCATTTTTAATGGCAGAGATTCGGTATTTTTTGTAGTCGCCGTCCTTTTTTATATCGACTTCTCTGTTTTTCTTGGAAATAAGCACAATGGTTGTTTCCGCTATCGGACCTACCCACAAAAACTTATCTTCTCTTTCTTTTGTTTTTGTAACAGAAAACATACAGGTATTCGGCTTGTCTAAAATTAAATTATAACCTCGATTCCAAGGAACAAGTTCAATGTCGTCAATCTTATAATCTTCATCTATTATCTCAAAAATGCCTTCCAACCAGTCAACCGCAACGCCTGCGACATATCTTGATTCCGAATAGTTAAACGGGGGATACTCGTCGCAATAAAATGAAATATTGCCGGCTGACACGGAAAATACTGCTGTCGCAAACAACAGCGAACCGATTAATTTTAACATAAATGCCTCCTTTTGATTAATATTTGCTCTCTCCTGCAAAAATTTATTCAGCTTGATATTTTTATATTTAAATAATCCTCAATAAAATAAGAAAGTTTTAACTCGTTATGTTATTAATGTTTAAGGAAAGGATATTCTTTGAAATCATTAAGATCTTTATAATTTTTCTTTTTTAGTTTATTAAAAGCGGTTTGTAATTCTTTAATATCCTCCTTTCGGGTTTTTTTGTTAAAAGCGAAATACAATTCTGATTTTTCCAATATTGCCGCGCATACATATTCGTCAGGTTTATCCGAATTATTTATTTCAAAGGAAGCAACGCTTTTTTCGCATGCCCATAAATCAACCCTTCCTTTTTTTAATTTTAAAAAATTTTCTGTATTATTTGATGAATATTCAAGGTCTTTTTTATTTAACCCTTTTTTTAAAAGGGCGAATTCGCTGATATCATTTTTCATGGTTGTTATGCTGTATTTTTTCAAATCGTCGTTATTATTTATTTTAATGTTATGTTCTTTCTTGGCAAGCAAAACAATTGTTACTTCGCTTATCGGACCTACCCACAAAAATTTATTTTCTCTTTCATCGGTTCTGGCTACTGAAAACATACATGTATTGGGTTTGTTGAGCAGTAAATTGTAACCTCTTGCCCACGGAACAAGTTTAATATCTTCTGTTTTATATTTGTTCCCGGTAATCTCAAACATTTCTTCCAGCCAATCAACAGCTATCCCGGTGATTTTGTTTTCTTCCGAATAATTATAAGGCGGAGCTTCGTCACAATAAAATTTTATATTTACGGCGTATATTTGTAATGCCGAAATCATTAATATCATCAAAATTGATGATTTTAGCATAAAGCCTCCCTAAAAAAATAAAATGTTATCTCCTTTAACTTTTTATTATCGTCGTATTATTGATTTTCTTAAATAATTTTAATTAAGCTTATCCTCAAGAAAAGATTTTTTAGCGAAAGAGTAATATTTTATGATTTAAAATCAGGATATAATAATAATGATAAAAATCAAATATGGCAAGTTTTTTTTGTATTTACAATAAAAGATCAAAAAAATTACGTGCAAGCAGGAAAGAATAATAACGCACATTTTATCTTTTATGTGCTATTGTTGATATAAAAAACGGAACGGCAGGGATAAAAAATGATTACTGAAGAATTAATTGTAAAAAATGCAGAGACAAAAACAAAATTCATTGATTATGCAGTACAAAACATTAATCAAATAACTTCGCGCAAAGGAATCAAAAAGGCAATTGAAAGAGGATTTTTACTCTTAAACGGCAAAAAAGCAAGAACTGACGCTTGGTTGAAAAAAGGAAATAAAATTACTCTGCTTCAAAGCAATATTTATAAAGGAAAAATTTTTAAACTGAAAATTAACGTTATTTACGAAGATGATTATTTAGCTGTAATAAATAAACCGGCGGGCTATCCCGTTTCCGGAAATAAATTCAAAACAATTACAAATGCTTTGCCCTTTAATTTGAAAAACTCATCGGAAAAAGATCGTCTTTCCAGAATTCATCCGGTACATCGCTTGGACAGTTTGACTGCCGGACTGCTTATTTGCGCCAAAACAGCAAGAGCAGCGGTTTATTTGAGTAAAATGTTTGAAAACGGAGAAATACGAAAAACTTACCGCGCTTTGCTGATCGGAAAAACTCCGGAGAGGGGAGTTATTGATTTCCCGATAAATAATTGTCGAGCAGTTTCGGAATACAAAAAAATAAAATCAATCGAAACTTTAAAATTCGGCGCGATTACTCTGGCTGAACTTTTTCCGAAAACCGGAAGAACGCATCAATTAAGAATACATACCGCTTTTTCCGGGTTTCCTGTTCTCGGCGATCCTCTTTATCCCGAAGACGAAAATTTTTGTCGTTATAAAGGGAAAGGTCTTTTTCTTGCTGCAACGGGTTTACGGTTTAAGCATCCGTTCAGCGACGAACTTATGTCTTTTGAAATATCGGCTCCATCAAAATTTGAAAAATATTTGGAACGAGAGTCAAAGCGTTTTGATAAATATCAAAAAAATAAAATCCTCACCGAGTGAACGATGAGGATTCAGCTCTTAATCTGCAAAATATTTCAGATCCCAAGTTTGATGTTTGGGCGGTTCTGCCGTTTGCAACATTAATTTTGCCAGAAGATCCTTGAAAACTCCGGTTGCCATAAAAGCCATGGCGTCTTCTTTTCTTTCCCAAGTTCCCATTGCCAGCGCTTTACCGTCGGGTTTGGTGTAAAATTGCAATCTGATAAATCCTTTTTGCTTTTTGGCAAGCTCCAAAACATGTTCTTCCCAAAGTTTACAGGCTTCTTCCAATGATTCAGGTTTAAAAGTGTATTCCACCATTGCCGTGAACATAAATTTCCTCCGAATATTTTTTTTACCAAACAGTTTTACCCTCAGCCTGATTGCAAGTAATTTTTATCGGGAGAGAAAATAATCATTCTTATTTAACGATTTCAATTAAATTTTTAAAAAGTTTAACTAATAAATTATCTTGACTTAACCGATAAGTTATATATTATTTAATCTTTCTCCTGAACGGGGAAATCAATGCTTTATATTCAGAGAAAAAAGGACTATGATTAAATTGATAGTTTTAAAAATGGGGATATTGAAGATGTTCGTTTGTTTGGCGATGGTTATGATTTTGCTCCTATAGGAGCTTTTGAATCTTTTATGAATGATGAGCCGGCAGTATTTGAAGAATAGATAAATTATTGCATGAAAAGATAATTTTTTTATGATTTTGAGGTATAAATGTTTGAAAATAAATATGATGTAATCGTGGTCGGAGCAGGACACGCAGGAGCGGAAGCAGCTTTTGCAGCCGCGCAACTCGGAGCATCAACAGCTCTGTTTGTCATTAAAGCGGAATCGATCGGACGCATGTCCTGCAATCCTTCCGTGGGAGGACCTGCCAAAGGTCATTTGGCGAGAGAAATAGATGCCATGGGCGGAAAAATGGCTTTGGTTACTGATCTTACCGGAATACAATTTCGTATGCTGAACCGTAAAAAAGGACCTGCCGTTTGGGCTCCTCGTTCTCAAAATGACAGAGTTGCTTATTCCGTTGAAATGAGAAAGCAATTGGAAGAACAGGAAAACATAGATATCATTGAATCTGAAGTTGATGATATTTTGGTAAAAGGCAATCCGCCTCGGGTCTGCGGCGTCAGGACTAAATTAAATAAGGTTTATAAGTCGTCGCGTGTTATTCTGGCAAACGGAACTTTTCTGAAAGGAACCATTCATGTCGGAAACGTAAAGTACTCGGGAGGAAGGTCGGGAGAACCGGCATCCGAAAGTTTATCTGATTCTTTAAGAAAACTCGGGCTTAAACTTGCCAGATTCAAAACGGGTACGCCTCCGAGAATAGACCTCAGAACTGTTGATTTTTCCAAGTTATCGGAACAACCGGGAGATTCTGATCCGACGGGATTTTCTTTTTACAGGGACATAAAAATTAAAAACTCGGTAAATTGTTATCTCACTTTTACAACCGATCAAACTCATGAAATAATCAGACAAAATTTAAAAAAATCAGCGCTTTACGGCGGATTTATCAGCGGAACGGGACCTCGTTACTGTCCTTCAGTGGAAGATAAAATAGTTAAATTTGCCGAAAAAGAAAAGCATCAGGTTTTTATCGAACCGGAAGGAATACACACAAATGAAGCTTACGTAAACGGAGTGTCAAACAGTTTGCCGCCGGATGTCCAGCATAAAGTTTTAAGTTCGATCCCGGGACTCGAAAAAGCAAAAATTATCCGTTATGCTTACGCCATAGAATACGATTACATCGTACCGACGGAAATTACGCCTGCTTTGGAGTCCAAAAAAATAAGCGGTCTTTATCTTGCCGGTCAGATTAACGGAACATCCGGTTACGAAGAAGCGGCGGCTCAGGGTTTGATAGCGGCAATTAACGCTGTTTTGTCTGTTGATCAAAAGTATTTGATTTTGGACAGAGCAAGTTCTTACATCGGAGTTTTAATTGACGATCTTGTTACTCGCGGAACGGAAGAACCTTACAGAATGTTTACTTCCCGGGCTGAATATCGTCTCTGCCTGCGTCAAGACAATGCGGATGAACGTCTTATGCCGATTGCCGATAAACTTGGTTTGATTGAATCTGCAAGAATGGAAAAATTCCGTAAGATGCTTGAAATAAAAAACAGAGAAATGAATTATCTCAGAAATCAAAAGAGCAATAAACATTCTTCTCTCAAAGAACCTCAAAAATTTTATAAAATTTTGAAAAGACCTGACGTTACTTTCGACGGATTGGCGGAATTCGGTTATAAATGTCCGGAAGACGTAACCGAAAACATTAAAAACAAAATAAGCATAGAATGCAAGTACGAGGGTTATTTGCAGCGACAGCTTGATGATATTGCCAAATTCAGATCTTTGGAGCATAAATTGATTCCGAAAGATACGGATTATATGCAAATTCAATCGATTGCCTATGAAGCAAGAGAAAAACTTAACCTGATAAAACCCGGTTCTTTAGGACAGGCGGCTCGCATAAGCGGAGTTAATCATACCGATATAAACGCTTTGGCGGTTTGGCTTAAAAAAAACAATAAAATATTAAATTAAGAGGAATGAAATATGTCAACCGTTACTCCCCTATCGGAAATGCCGCCTGCGGAAAGAATAAAAAAAGATCCTTTTCATATCGATCCTTACGATGTTCTTTCTGCTCACATTGATGCAATCGGCGGAGAGAAAGCATTAAAATCAGACAGAAATATGCATGCCAAAGGAACCGTATTGCTCAACGGAACCTCTTATGAATTTGAAGAATTTGCCGAATATCCCGGAAAGAGCAGAATAACTTATTATTTCGAGGGAGAAGAATATTTTCAAAAAGGCGATGACGGCAAGCAGCTTTGGCAATCCCAAAATCGGGAAACCCGAAAATTTCCCGATGCAAATTCAAAAAGCAGAAAAATCAGGGAAGGAATGAAAAGTTATGAATTTGCCGATAAAAAATCTGAAACCTTTAAGGTTTCTTTTGAAAGCGTTTCTTACGAAAAAGGCGAAAAAGTTTATAATATAAGAATAAAAAATAATCTTACGAACGAGGAATTTCTTAATTCATACAGCGCCGACAGTTTTTTATTGTTGAAAGAAGATCGAAAATTCAGCGGGGAAAATATTGTTACTTATTTTGATAATTATCAAAACGTGAACGGTAAAATGACGGCTTTCAAAAAAAACGTCAATAATCTTACCTCCAAGAAAACGCAAGATTACGTTTACGAGACTTATAAACGTAACGTTACCATAGAAAAATCGTTGTTTGATCCGCCTGAATACGAACTGAGTATTTTTAATCAGGTCAGTAAAGCTGCAGCCGAAAATCAATAAAAAAAATCCTTTCTCGCATAAAAGGAGAAAGGAAGAGGATTGAGCTTTATTTTTTTTATAATTTTTTATTCGTCGTCGGGAATAATTTTTTCTCTGCGGATAATCTCGTAATTTTCTGCCGCATTCTTTTTGGAAACATTTCCTGACGGGATTTGTTTTATGAGTATTTCTGTTTCAAATCCGTAAACAGAGAATTTAACGATGTCGTTTTCGCAAACCTTTTTACAAGCTTTTGCTTTTTTGCCGTTTACGAAAATAAGTCCGTTATCGGAAGCTTTTTTGGCAATATTTCTTGTTTTTATCAAGCATACTTTGTTTAAAAATTTATCTGCTCTCATAATTATTCGTTGCTGTCGTCGTTTTCGGAATTATCGTCAAAACTGTCCAGAGCGGCATCCAAATCATCGAAAACGGTTGTATATTGAGCGACTCCCGTTTTTTCCAAAATCTCTGAAAGCATTCCGGAGCCTTTTACTATTGCCGAACTTCCGCTTACCGATTTTAATCTTTTAACTGCTTTTAATAAAGAAACAGTGCCCCGAGCATTTAAATAATCCAATTCCGTTAAGTCGAAAATAAAGATTTCTTCTCCGTCCATCAGACGATGCTCAAACTCGTCCCAAAATTGGTTTGAGGAAACGGCATCCCATTTTCCGGAGCATTTAAAGACAAGAGCGTATCCGTGTTTCATTTGTTTGATTTCCATTGTTCCTCCTAAAAATCTTCTTCGACTTCCACAAAAATCTGAAGCAGATTTTTACCGTCTTTTCTTGAGTATTCGGCTTCTGTAATATAATTTTGTGAAAGAAGAACGCCTAAAGAGTTGTAATCTTCTTTTTCAACGGCTTCCTCAATTGTTTTTGCCGGAGTGTCCAAGGGATTAAACGCTTCTCCTTCATCAATAAAATTTATCATAATATCTTCTTCAAAAACGGTGAATTTAATTATTAAAATTTCATCGGGAGTTTCTTCTGAGTTTTCAGGAATTTCAACCGTACTTATAAATTGCATAATTAACGACTCTAAAACAAAATTTAATTTGTAAACAGAGTCGCTGTCTAAATCGTATCTGTAACGATAATCATCGACTTCAGTCTGAATTTTGATGATTTCATCAGCCTTTTTGCTGATTCTCAATTCTATTTTTTCTGCCATTTTAAACCTCTGATTTTAAGTGCCGCAATTTTAAAGCAGCTGAATATTTGACAAGTCTTTTCTGTTAAATCCGGGTAATGCAACGATTTATTTTTTTATGATAATTATGCCTTGCGATATTTCGGGTTTGAAAAACCGTATTTTTTTTATTTACAAAAATAAGAACGGTTTTTATTCGGGATATCAAAATATAAATATTTTTTAAGTAAAGGAGATACCGTGAATTGTGATCTTATAATATATAATGCGAACGAGTTGCTGACTCTTGCCGGCTCGCCTTATCCTCGCAGAGGCAAAGAAATGGATGATCTCGCTGTTGTCGAAAACGGAGCAGTTGCCGTTAAAGACGATAAAATCCTCGATACGGGATCAACGGAAGACATTTTAAGAAATTACTCATGCGAAAATAAAATAAATGCGGCGGGAAAAGTTATTATGCCGGGATTTGTTGATTCTCACACTCATCCCGTATTTTTTGATACCAGAGAAAATGAATTTGAGATGAGAATACTCGGCAAAACTTATGTTGAAATAAGTAAAGCCGGAGGCGGAATAAGGTCCAGCATCGCAGGCGTGCGCAACGCTTCTTTTGATGAACTTTACGACAAAGCAAAAAAACGTTTAAGTAAATTTATTGCGAACGGAACCACTGTCCTGGAAGCAAAAAGCGGTTACGGATTGGATACGGAAAGCGAATTGAAAATGCTGAAAGTCATAAATAAATTGAAAGAGGATTTGCCGATTGACATAATCCCCACTTTTATGGGCGCTCACGAATTTCCCGCCGAATACAAAGACAATCATAAAGAATATATCAGAATCCTTTGCGAAGAAATGATGCCTGCAGTTGCCGAATCGGGTTTGGCGGAATATTGCGATATTTTTACGGAAGAGCATGTTTATTCTGTTGATGAATCAAGGATTGTCATGCAAAGAGCCAAAGAACTCGGTTTCAAATTAAGAATACATGCCGATGAAATAGAATCTGTGGGAGGAGCTGAACTTGCAGCCGAACTGGGAGCCGTTTCGGCTGACCACTTGGGAGCCGCTTCAGACAAAGGAATTATTGCTATGCGCGATGCGGGAGTTATTGCAACTCTCTTGCCCGGAACTTTATTCAGTCTGAGAATGAAAGAATATGCGCGAGCAAGATATATGATTGATAACGGGTTGCCTGTGGCGATTGCCACGGATTATAATCCGGGAAGCTGTAATTGCGATGATATGCAATTGATTATTTCTCTTTCCGTTTTGCAAATGGGAATGACTGTAAAAGAGGCTGTTGTCGCAGCAACAATAAATGCCGCTCATGCTTTAAACAGAGGAAATAAAATCGGAAGCTTGGAAAAAGGGAAACAGGCTGACATTCTTATTATGGATATGCCGTCTTATCGTTTTATTCCTTATCATCTCGGATCAAGCAATGCGGAAACCGTTATTAAAAACGGTAAAATAATTTATCAAAACAAATAATTTCAGCGAGAAATCAGGTATCGGATTTCTAAATTCGATACCTTTTTTTTATTGAAAATTTTTCTCGTTATATTATTAATGTATGACTTCTCTTCTTTTTTTACTTTTATTTTTTTCGTTTTATTGCTTTGTTTATGCGATTTTTTCATCCAATTATTTTTTAGAACTTTTTCTTGTTTTTTTGAGCCTTTACTTTTTTTGAAGTTTTATTATTCGAATAATATTATTCTTATTTTTCCTCAAGTTTTTGTATTTTAGAGGTATTTTTCATTGAAAGTTGTCTTTTTTTTTGAATCTTAATTTTTAAAAACCGGGATAAATTCAGGCAGAAATCTGCAAAAATCAGCAAAAAATGGT